>Ga0100391_1001434_pt1 | contig 26719 bp, 15 predicted proteins | sample CryGeymeta201515_FD_81541 | JGI IMG/M metagenome (GOLD analysis project Ga0100391, IMG submission 81541) | Groundwater microbial communities from Crystal Geyser aquifers in Utah, USA - Crystal Geyser metaG 2015-15 | ecosystem: Environmental > Aquatic > Deep subsurface > Groundwater | place: USA... | reverse complement strand
TAGTAGTAGTAGTAGTAGTAGTAGTAGTAGTGGTAGTAGTAGTAGTAGTAGTAGTAGTAGTAGTAGTAGTAGTAGTAGTAGTAGTAGTAGTAGTAGTAGTAGTAGTAGTAGTAGTAGTAGTAGACTACTCTAGGTACTCTCTTCAATTTTTTCTTCTTTTCCATCCACAATCCGCATCCACTCCTTGAATATAATTTGCAATACTGCAAACTGTCTCTTTGTATTAGCACTTTTCTTTAGTGTCGCACCAGCGATGAGTCAGTACTAGAATTATCCAGGAAGCTTCATTTTATGATTTAGGCGATGGATTTGTCAGGGCAGAGCAAAGAGGATGACGAACATCTCCCTGAACATACCATTGCAATGCGTAGAGCTTTGATATACTGTCAAGATCTTGCCGTCCACATTAGTCCGTTCATGGCGATTAAAATTGACAAAAATGCGGCGAAAGTTGCCACGACGGTTCCTTTGCAGCGCCAGGAATCCTTGATTCGCTTTTGGGAACAGCGAAAAGTCGTGCTGCAAGAGTTTTGTCGTGCACAGATTGACAATAACAACAATATTAAAATCCTGCACGCGGCTGATCTCAATGCAGTGGAATTTCGCAAGACATTTCAAATTGGAAACGTACCTTGTCTGATTCGAGGACTCGACGAAACTTCCTTTTTCTGTACTCTCTGCTCCAAATGGCAGTCTACAGGACCTAACAAAGTCAATCGGAAGTGGTTCTTGGATCACGTAGGGGCTGATACCAGAGTGCCAGTTCGTTTCCAATCAACCACGACCAGTTCGGAGTTGGATGTTGATGGTCGAGCAGAAGAATGTGAAACACGAGAAATGAACATGAGTGAATGGATCGAATTGCTTGATAATCATTGGTCCGAGGAGGACGATGGCGATTCCACACAACATGATCGCTCCAACTATTACTTGAAAGATTGGCATTTGCAATCTCACTTGCGAGAGCAGCAGCAACAGCAGCAACAACAGCGACAACGACTACCACTGCAAAATGAAAAACGCGCGGAGGAGGAGGCTACCGAACACTCTACAAATAGCACTGATTTTACGAGTGATGGTGCACTTTATCAAGTGCCTCCTTGTTTTGAATTTGATTTGCTCAACGCCTTTTTGACCAAGTTTACCACCTCTGGTGATTACATGTTCACATACTGGGGACCAAAAGACTCGGTGACGACGCTTCATACTGATGTGATGAACTCATTTTCCTGGTCGTTCAATGTAGCAGGGACCAAAGAGTGGACGTTTTATCCTCCCAAATTGTCTTCGTCTTCCACCTCCAACGACTGTTTGTTACTGGATGAGATGGTTGTTGTACAAAGAACAGGCGAGTGTATATTTGTACCGAGCGGATGGGCACACAAAGTCCGAAACCTCGAAGAAACGGTGTCGATTAATCACAACTGGATAAGCACAGCCAACATTGACCAAACATGGGAGTGCATGTCGTTGGAAATCAAGGCGATTGCTGTCGAGTTAGCTTCGTGGGGCATGGGTGCAGACTGCTGGGACGCAAGAGAATCCATGCTAAGAGGTTGTTTTGGATTGGATGTAACGGCATTCTTTCTCATGATACTATCGCGATTGATAGAGCTATTATGCGAGGCGACGACCAGAAAGGGCGAGATCTTGGACTGGCAGTTACAATTTGACCTATCGCGACTCAAGGAGGCCCTGCTGGCCCTACTAAAAACACAACCTATTGAGTCTCTGAGAGGACGACTAGCAGCAGTTTTGGGGGACCAGAATAGTGCCAGCAGGGCCATTGAATTGGCAAATCGGGTATGCGTAGCATTCTCCTCGCTGTGATGCGATCACACAACTAAGTACGCAACCTAATTGCTACACCGACAACTGCGCCTTCAAAATTTTGTTCGATTACTTAAGTTTGTCCCTTCTAGGGCTCCCCCGCCTTGTCTCCTTTCTTTGCAACGGTAGCCTTCTTGTGTTTCTTTTGCTTCTTCTGGTGACTGTTCCACAGCTGCTCAAGTGCACTATCATCCAAGGTAAGCAGCTTGTTTAAAAGTTCCTGTCGCCGACTGGCCTTCTTCGACAGGCCCTCCGACAAAGACGTGGCTTTCTTTCGTAATTTTTTTTCCGCGACTTTTCCGAGGCCTTTGTTGACGGCATTGCATCGCAAGAAGGAATTTGCCTGTCGTTTAAGACCCAACGCTTTCTCGAGAGGTTCCAACTCTTCGACAAAGAGTAGAATTCGTAGCCGAATGTGCTCTGGGAGACTGATTAGGCGCTTAAGTGAAAATCCTTGAGCAGAGTTGGCCGTGAGAAGCAGCTTTGACGAGCTTCGGCCGTACGTAACTTCTGCATGCTCAAGCAAAGTCTCCATGGAAACGCCTGAGTCAGGGCAAATGTCACCCGCAAGTCTGGTCAAAGGCACCCGCATATCCAACATGGTACCGAGCCTCACTCTACCGCCACCTAGCTGAACTCGATACTGTTTAGCTACATCCGGCACAATATCTGGGGTGTCCTCTGCCTCAGCCTGTTCCGCGGGATCAATTTTCAGTAAACTTCGTTTGACTTCATCATTGACACCAGTGAACTCGGCCATAAGTGGCCACGGCAAATTGATTTCAGCAACTCCAAGCTGCACATTGTACAGAGTGCGGACTTTCTCAGATGCTTTGCCTAAGTTCCCTGTTACTTGAAGGACTCGAAGCTGCATCCCATGACGCTCTCGCGACTCGTAGTGCATTGATTCGTGGGTTGGCGGCACATCGAGAAGGGCGCAAGCCGTGGTAGGCCAAGGCGGTCGAGATGTATAGTCGTACGTTTTGAACACTGGTGGTGTTTCGCCCTCCGGATATGGGACGCCTGCTGATATCAGAACCTTTCGTTCTGTTCCTTTAAACTCATTCATTTCGAGTATTGCGCCATCGAGTCGCACGTCTTCAAACAACTTTTCGCTGCACGTCAGCCTCTGCTCGTCAATTGTCATGCATTCAACTTTTGCATCCCAGTAGCAGAAAGAGAATCCTGTTCTTTGTCGTTCGTTGTCATCAGGGCGCATTACATGCACGCGAAAGCGTAGCTCGGCCACGCTAACGCCGAGAATTCGAATATTCTCTGGTGCCATGTACGTCGGGAACGCTGGAGGTAGCTTCTCCCCCTTCTTAGGTGATTCTTCAGCTTTGCTACTGCCAAAAAAGAAGCTCGAAAAGTAGCCTTGCTTGACTTGCGGTTGGACTGCAATTGCTTTTTCCGGGTTTTCTTCTGTAGAATTGGGAGGTGTTTCCGGCTCAGTTTCTTCTGCCGGAGGCTCTGGGTTATCGACAGCTGGCTTCTTGAAAAGGCCAATCAACAAGCCAAGACCCTCGCACGAAGTTCGATCAAGGTTTACTTCCAGTGGATCTAGTAAAGATACGGAGAGAGCTAAGCCAGGCATGGGTGTCACCAAGTCGAGAGGATGTAAGCTATCCACGGGCTCTGCTGTTCTTGTGCAAGCCGCTTCCCAGCATTTTTCGCAGTTCTCACATGGAAGGTGCTCGACAGTGCACCTCGTTGGTGTCATCCCTCTCGCCACACGGTAGAAGTTACTCTCAATTTTGCAGCTCTGAATACCGTTGCGGTCGGTTTTGTAGACCTGAGTTCTCAGACTTCCAAATTCATCGCTTTCGTCCAGATTACGGCTTGTCTTGGGTGTAGGCAATGGAGGTAGCTGGCTGGGAGTAGGAACAGGAACAACATGATCGAAACCATAGAGGGTGTGGTCAATACCCTCGTATGTCTCTGGATCATCCGTGTACCAGCTCGAACTGGTGGCCTCCGATAGCTCCGTCTTGGTTCCAAAAAATATCCTTGCCTGCACGTCAAGTCCTGAAGTCCGTAGTACGCAATAGCGTGTGGATTCGAGCCACCTTTGTCGGGCCCAACGTATACTACCGCTCATATCAGGCAAGAATGGCTGTTCATCTAATCGATGATGATGCGAGTAGCTTTCGTCACTTTTGGGCGTAACGACGTTTAACCAAATTCCTCCGTCACGACCCTTTCCTGTCCGAATACGTCTTTCCAGGTATATATTTTGAGAAGGTGATCCGATTTGACTTGTTTGTGCTTTCAGAATAGGCGGCCTAGATTCTTCGCCGTGTGACGAATTGTCGTCACCGTTGTTGAAAGGTGATAAGAAGTCGTCTCCTTCCGTGACAGAAAGTAGCCCTATTCCTACATCAACAACTAATTCGGCATTGTCGATATCCTGCTCGTCGGTGGATGCACCTTCCTTCTGTTCATTATCATTATCAGTGTTTGCTGTTGAAGCATTGGCCTCTTTGGTGTCATCAAACACCACCAATCGCACAAGGATATCCCGCAAAAAAAGACAAGGAAGACTGTTAAAGAATCTAGCAATGGCACTAGATGCAAGAACGCGTTCACCTGTCGTCTTCAATTCGTTGGTATCGATAGGTGCAGCGACGGGAGGCGTCGGTTTCTTTTCAGCTGGATCCACAGTAGCAGTAGCGTCGGTTGCGCCTTCATCAGTGTTAGATTTACTGGTATCTGCTTCATCAACGGTTTCATTGTCAGATATTTTTCGAACTACCTCCAGTGTCAAGAAAGCATCTTCTATTAGCACGTGAAGCTCCCTGCCCACCAATCTGTACAACACGAGAAATCAAATAAGAATCTTCTATGTGAGGTGAAACAATATTTCAGTGTTTAATTTTTGCTGTTGTTGTTGGGACAACGTACCTGACGTCCAAGGTTCCAATGTATCCACCTTCTCCTATTCGTAGAATCATTGGTCGGGAATCATCAGTTTCATCATTATTATTTTCGGACACATTCTCCTTGCTTGACGTTGCTGTGTTGCGTAATCGACCCTGCTTTTCGATCCGTCCTGAATATTCCGGTCCTTGAGCAGCAGCATGAGCAGCAGCAGCATGTATCGGGACAACATTTTCATAATTCTTTTCATCCTCATGGTTAGTGGTTTGGATATTGCTATCGTCTGAACGTGTTTGGAATTTCTTTTTCAAATAATGATGATCTCTGGATGCGTTCTCTTCCAGCAATTGGTTTTCGTTTGAATTCGATACGTTCTTGCTACTATTATTTGATTGCTTTTCTTTTTCTTCTTGTTGTAGTTGTTGTTGCTGCTGTTGCTGGTGGCGGTGGTGGTGATGATGTACCGCTGATGACGCTACTACTTGTTTCTCATTGGGATCTTCATTACCTGGAGCAAAACACGACAAGAAACTTAGACTGGAATCTTGTGTGGGTGTTTCGGGTCTGACCACCAGATCGTTTTCGGGAAGTGATCCTAGATCATCATCATCATCTTCATGCTCGATAGTAGAACATTCCGAATCCAAGCGTTGTCTTCCAGCACCGTGGTTGTTGTTTGTGACAGTAGAAGTATTGCCATTTTTATTATTTGTGTTGCTGGTCATGGTGGATGAATGAAAACCATTCTTTTCTGATGAGGTTTTGGTCCGACCTTTTTCGCTGTCACTATTTGTTGCTCCTTGTGCTGCATCGTCCATGGTCATCGTATCACTGCTGCTGCTGTTGTTGTTGTTGTTCGTTTTGTTGTCGGATGTCGCTGCTTTTGATTTTTTCTGTTTTTGTTTTTGTTTCACCACCGATCCGGGCAACGTCATTAATTCGGCTCCTTCTCGTAATTTGACATTCGACAGTCGGACACCCCATCCAGATCCTGATCCTTCGGAACTGCTACCGTACAATGACGGCATTTCGATTCCTTCCACATCCACATCACTCAAATATTTGTAAAGAAAAGTCAACAAGGTTTTGGACAAGAGCCGATTAAAAATAGTCGCCATTGTTTTGTCTTTCTTGTTTGTTGCTTCTTGTTGTTTGCAATTGTTTGACTATCAGAAGTAGTAGTACGAATTGTACAAATCCAAGACAAGAAGGAACTATCGTCTCATGAGGTGAAAGGAAAGTCAAATAAAACGTAGAAGGTCGTAGCTTGTTGTAGTTGTTGTGCAGGTAGTAAATAGTCAACCAGGTCCGTCGGCTTTCTTTGTCTCTATCAATGCCACAGAGAAATAAAACACGCACACACACGCAATAGCACCAACAAACAAAAACTTGTAAAAAAATAATTCAAAACAATACAAGTACTTTGTTGTCGTGAGCTTCTCTTATGAGACCACAATGGCCAGGATGCACAAGGTCTTTTTTGTTTCTTCTTTTCTGGTGTATGATGCGATGTGCTTTTCTTGCTTTGGGGATACACAGTAGTTTTTGCTTTGTGTTTTGTGTGTGTTTCATGCGTAAAGCGATTTTGATTTTGCTGTCGTCTCTCGTTAAAACTACAGTACAGCTGTACTGTAGTACTGTAGTCGTCTTGAAGGAGACGAGACGAAGAGAGCACGGTTTTCCAATAATATCAATTTAAGGTGAGAGTTTTATTTTCATCAACCACTGATACTTACGCTTCTTACTAGACTACTAGACTACTACTACTAGTAGACTAGCTACTCGAGTAGACTACTAGCTAGCTAGTAGCTACCATGGGTACCGTAGTAGACTAGCTAGTAGTAGCTACTACTAGCTAGTAGTAGCTACTACTACTACTAGAGTAGTACAGGAGTAGTAGCTAGTACTAGTAGCAGCTCAGTACTACAGAAGACTACTCTAGGTACTCCAAATATTAATAATAGTAGCTAGTAGCTACTCTAGCTAGCTAGCTAGTAGCTAGTAGTAGTAGTACTCGTTACCAGTCCATTAGTCTACTAGTAGCTTTAAGATTTGTCGTTCGTGCGTCTAAAGTAATCCATCACCTACAATGGAAATAAAAGCCAGCCATTGGAGATCCTTTCCAATCGCACGTTGATGTTATATCCCCGTAAAAAATGTATTTGTAATGCCTGAAAAGAATATTTTTGTGCTCTTTCTATCGTTGTCCCATCGTCACTGCTTTGTTTGATTCCTGTAATTTCTGTTTTATCCATTCTCAGAATCAATCCTTCCTCAATTCAAATTTCAATAACCGTTCAGAGTTGTTCGTACACGCTTATGCATCATGAATCACCTTTGAAGGCAAGGACATGTATTCAAAATACTTGATGCATACAACACCGCGTCAACCTGCTCCACACTCCACGCTCTACACTACATAAAAGTAGAATTGATGAGCCGCGTCAAGCACGATCTATTGCATCATATCGTGGACGAGACCTGCGGCATTGAAAGCCGGTTTTTTCGATGCCATTTTCCAACATTTAGGATGCAATAGATATGATAACGGGACATTGCAAAGTACTGGTCGGTTCTCTTCGTTGTCGTTTGTCTCTTTGGTTTCCACAGAAGGAGCGGCAGCTTTCTCTTCTGTTTTGGGAGGCTCCTCTTTGGTCGGGATTATCTTTTCTATAACTTTTTCAACAATGATATTTGCCTCTTTCTTCTTCGTTGTTTGTTCCTTCTCTTTTTTTGCCCTTGATTTTTTGTCTATATTCATTATATTGTCAACTGCTGCCGTGCCCTGCTTCCAGATGCCTTGAAATTGCCGACCGGTTGATTCCAGTTTCTTGGCAGCATTTTCTACGACAAGATCAAACCTTTCCAAATTCAGGTTTTCTTGTAACACATATTGCTGAAACCGGAACTCGGGATGTTGCACTTTGTAAACAACCACAGAAAAAACGATAGCAGAAGTTGTCAAAACAACAAACGCTAATCGTCGATTGCGCCTTCTTCGTAGCTTTCGTCGATATTGTTGCAGTCGCGTCGATTTTCGACGCCCAGAAAATGATTGTGGTCTCACTTCTTCATGCGATAGAAGTGTTGCTGGTTGGTCGTTCATGCTGATGCTGATGCATTTATCGTTTGTTTTGTAAGCTTGTTGTGTCAAAACAAGCAGAGGTGCAGAGTGCCGAGCAAAAGCAGGTCGTGAAAATCGTTGACATTTTTTTCTCAATAAATAACACGTGTAGACGATCGGATTGGCTTCAAGTCTCGACTCAAGTGAAACTCGGTTAAGACGTCACTTCACAATCATTCGCCATGGCAAGGAGCACACACTACTACGGTGCGAATACTAGCTACTCGGAGTAGCTACTAGTAGTCTGGCTACTAGTAGAGTAGCCAGAGTAGTCTACGAGTACCACCAGGTAGAGACTAGACTACTATTATCAAACTGCTACGAGTACGGTAGTCTACTCATCACAACATGTTCAATGCTTACTCCGGCATAACAATAATACTACTAGTAACTTTCACTATTCAGAATACAAAATCCGGAACAATAAAATTCCGAAGTACTAGCGAAAAATGCAAGTAAAAGACTATGGAATCATTGCTTAGCGATACGCATTCACTGTCTCATATCTTGACCTCCGTCGTTAGGCCTCCAGTCATCTGCCTCGGCACCTTGGACTTCACTCAGTTCGAGCGTTCTCAAATTCCGAAGATCTGGTCCTCCCTTGACCTTTCTGTCTGCTTGATATCGGTAAGTGCCAGGAGTCCAATCTAGACTAGTCACCCAACCATTCCCATCAAAGGCAGCCGAATCCTGTTCCATCTCAAACGGAAAGAGAAGAGTTGCACCTCCGTCCAGATCAAGTAACATGTATTTTCCAGCTTGGTCTTCCTCTCCGACGGGTGGTGGATCGTACAAACCTCCTTGAGCTCCTGGACGTCCGTAAAATACCTCCTTCATCAGTTGATCCAAATCAGGTGTATCCTCTGCATCAGATACTGGCGGCCATCGTCCCAATGCTTCTCGACAAATTACCATGGATTTTAGACAAAGGGCTGGTGGCGGAGACTTCCCCCCAGACTTCAAATGCGCTTCTTTCTCCTCGTCCTTCACTCTGTAGTCTAATTTTACGCGGAGTCGAAAATCTTTCTCTGTGGACAAAATACCCAACTCGGATCGGTACTCTGCAAAGGGTCCTTGCGTAGCGCTATCAGCACTGTCGACATCTTTTTCGTGTAATGCTACCGAGGTACAAATCGTATAGGCATTACCAACGCACATAATTCCCTTTTCTCCACGAAAATCAAAGGCACTTAGCTCTTTGGGCCAATAAAGAGATCCCAGTACGGCTTCATTAGCTTCTTCCTCAGCTTTGGAATAGGCAATTTCATCGTCATCGTCATCGAAATCTGGTCGCTTCGAGGCAACTTCTTTGTGATAAATACGTTCCGCATCGGTAGGATGCTCTGAATCAATTCCTTCCAGCACTATCTTGGTAGCCGACGATGTCACGTAGAGAGGACGACTCGATTTGAGCATGCGGGGAAATCCATTGGCATCGATTGCCTTGTCGGTTCCTTTCATCGATTCCAAAAACGTAGATGTTTGATAGACGGACCAATCTCCCTTGAATTCTTTCCCAGACTGTAACAATTCTTTAAAATATGTTTGAAATTGAAATTCATCGTTCCGGCGACGGCGATCTTCGCGCATTTCTTCAATTTGGGCTTCGGTCGAATCTTCGTCAAAAAATTCGTCACCGATACCTTGATCGACTTGATACTCAGGATCATCGTAATTTACAAATTCTAGATCAGGATAATTGGGATCCGCGTAGGGATTTTCAGGTTTATCATTTTCCTCGCCATCGTTGTCATCTTTAGTCGTCTGATGTATTACCGATGATGATAGCTGATGATTACAAGGGACGGAGGTAAAAGTCCAGGTTGAGGAGGCCACTCGATCCAGGGAATTTTGTTGTTGACGAGCCAGAGGAGCAAAACCTGCCACGGGAATTGCGGTAGAGATGAAAACAGGAATCCATAGGAATATTGCGGCCATCTTTGAGTCCTTCGTCCTTAAGTTTGTGTTGGAAGTTAGGTTGTTTTTGATTTTTGACCTTTTTGTATCTTTGATATTATTTGATACAGTATTCCTCGAGCTAGAAGTTCGTGTGGCGTGAGGGGCAAAAAAAATGGAAGAAATACTGTAGACTACAACCTGGTACTACGGGTAGTACCTACTACCAGTAGTAGACAGGTCACGGTACTACTACTAGTAGCTAGCTACTGTACTACTAGCTAGTAGCTAGCTAGTAGTAGTAGCAGTAGTATGTTCTTGATGAATCGTCTGACGTACGTACCAGTCTCAGACGTGCGTAGCAGCCTTGACGCTAATAATTAAATGAAGACTAATAATTCCAAACGCGAAACTTTTCTCCAGCCAGGCCAAGACCAATATCACAAATCACAATATCACCCAACATCCAAGGTACAGAAGTCTCTGCTTCCTTCCCTCTTATTGTCAGCAACAACAGCATCCAGGAGAAAAAGAACATTTGGCCTTTTCATCACCTTTTCTGTTCGTTGATAAAGCATAACTCTTAGGAAAAAGAACGGAGAGTGCTGTACAGTGTACAGAGTACAGAGTACAGAGTACAGTGTAGACGTGTAGACGTGTAGACGACTGTAGACAGAGAGTGATTTTGTACAAGGGTTGACACAACTGTAACTGATAAAGGAACGACGAGCGAATGCTTTCGAATTGGGAGTGTTGTCACCAAAGAAGATTGACCCAGGGATTTTTCTTTTTTAAGTACCGTATTTTCGAATGGGATATACTGGTACAGCGCTACGTTATCGCAAAGTAGCATGGCTATCCCAACGACTGCACAAGGGTGCCACCATTGAAAACTGCGATGCTATAATGACTTTAATTTGCCGCGTTACAGTATGTCTTGGAATGTCAGCAGCTGGCCTCTCTAATCGCATTGAATATGCTTCATCACGTTGGTTTCTGCTCAGGGATATGTTGTCTATTTGTTTGGAAAATCATTTACTTTTGATACTTCTGGAACAAGTATTGGACTGCCACAGTGGAAGCGGTCATTCTAAATCAACCCGACACCAACCTACAGTAGCTTGCAACAAGACAAGCCAGCTGCTCATCAGCGGCTGTTACTGCTGCTGCTGCTGCTATTGCACTGGAATTCAACAAAAACAGAAACAGCAACGATGGCATGTTACATACAGACTTTTGATTGGTCGGATTCGCATCAAACAAATCCTTCGAATTCTAATCGTGGGATTACTCTGTTTTCTGTGGATTCTGGCTGGTTGGGGAGACTTGGTCTTTCAGAAAGAAACACAGGGACTACTACCTACACTTTGGGTGGTTGCTCCAGGCTTGAAAGATCCGTTTTTACATGCCGGCGTCCAATTGAAAAATCATTACGACATATTTGTAGGAGGGCTAATAAAATCATGCTTCGGTTTGGTGACCGCAATCATGTTTATTGCGGTCTTACGCTATTTCTGTCAATGGTCTAAACGGTCCAATCTGTGCTTTCGCGTAGGCAACTGCAGCAGAAAGTTTCGGCAAGCACATGTGGTTTCTTGCAATGTAATATTTCTGACTGTCCTATTCTGCTTTGGCGCTTGGGCACCATTGACAAACCTACTCTTTTGCATTTTCGGAGTATTGATGTTGACACCACCAGGAGGGTCATCAATCGAAACAAATGCTTTCATTCGTCGTCGGGGTACCAGCGGAAATTCTACAGCAACCCAAAATAGAAGGACAATGCCAAATGTGATTCTTGTCGTTCACGAATCTCTATCAGGTGCCGCCATAGAATCTGTACGTGGTCGTCATGCTGCTCCCTTCTACCATTCTCTCAAAACCAATCCCAACATGTACCATTTTCAATCAGCGCGGACCGTCTCGGGGGTCACCACAATTGCTACTCCAGGGCTTCTTACTGGTTTAGCCCCCTATACAGACGAAGGGGTCAAACTCATCAAGAGTGCATCGCTTGCATCCAGCTTTAAAGCAATGGGATATGACACGGCATCCTTTGTGAGCTATGGAGCAGATTGGACCGGGAATACATGGGATATTCTCACGGATCTTTTGATACCTGGTTTTGACATTGTGGTTGATCCAAAAGCAACCGGTGACCCGCTAGTCAATGAATACGGCATGGACGATCGCAAGCTTACAGGCACATACTTCCGCAGGTGGCTAGAAGCAAAGGGTGGCAAAGCCTATGCCAGTTTCAATTCCACGAATGCGACGGCACGTGCTCCACACAGCAACATGGCCAACAAGAAAAGCAGAGTAATAATACCAAAATTACCTGTCAAACCATTTTTTGCTGTTGTTGTAATGAACAATAACCATTTTCCACACCTTCAACATGAAACATATATTGGAAATCCAGAATGCGCAGAGAATTTCGCAAAATTGACTTATATTGAGGGCTCTTCAAATATATCCGCGAATCAAGAAGAAGCGCAATCGCAACCAGGGAGTGACGATTACTTTGGAAACTGGAACATGATTGCTGGCTGTGGCTTTGACGTTGAGAGCCGATATTTTTCTTCCATTCGATCTACCGACGAAAGCTTAGAGAATATGTTTAAAGCGCTCGAGGAGGCTGGCGAGCTCAACAATACTATCATAATGGGAGCAGGAGATCATGGAGATGTTCCGGGACTAATGAGACGTATGGAAGATGTTAATGCGCCGATATTAAATATTCCTCTATGGATGCACTTGCCAGCCCATTTGCTTCCATCGCGGGCCTTTATGGATAAAAATGGGAAAAATTCTTCCATCTTTCAATCGGAACGGCGCGGGATGCCTTGGACATACTTGAATGCCAACATTAATAGAACAGTATCTATCCTTGATATCATCCCAACACTGCGTGATGCTCTTGACTTGGAACTTTACACGCCAGAGGAAGTAAAAGAGTGCATAACGGGGAGATCACTCCTAAGTGACCTTGTGCCCGAGGATCGAATATTGCCTTCTTGGCAGGGCCGACCGATGCAGGTTCATCAGATTGGTATTTTTAGCACGAAAGATGAGGCACTGCTGTATTACCAAAAGGATCCTTCCAAGAGTAGAGTTGTCAACTTTGCTTACTACGAGGACAATCCTCTATTCGGGGCAAACGAAAACAAATTGGTTGACAACCCAGAACTTCAGAGTCGATGGCAAACAATGCTGAAAAAGCAAGGTTACCTAGAGCACCCGTCTGTGCAGAAATGGATGAACGATTTACCACACATATTGGGTGACTAGGTCGATCCTCTATGATACGGCGAATGTGCAAGTAATTACAGACCCTTGCCGTGCTTCATCTTCCTCCAGACTTTGACTCCCAGAGGAGCCGACACTTCTTCTTGGGTAGGATCAGCCGGCCCAAAGAAGATCCGTGTCAATTCAATAAACTGACCTGGTGTTAGTTCTTCGGGTCGTTTGGTGGCCCAATCATCTGGCAACTGTTGTTTCTTGGCAAATTCATCTCCATCGTCTTTTGCCTGCTGGACAATGGTAGGAAGAGGCAAAGGCGGCGAATCCAACATTGCCTTGACTCTTTCGGCATCTCCGTCGCACAATTCATTGGCCAATTTTTTCAAACTATTTCGTACAGTTTTCCGTCTTTGCTGAAAGCTTGTGGTTACAATGCGACGTAAATGAGCTGGTTGGACTCCCGCTAATCGTTGTCGTAATTGGTTGGGTCCCTTGAAATGAACTCCAATCAAAATTGAATCTACCTTGGGAGCAGGGTAGAAAACGGTGGGAGGAATTTTGAAATGGCTGCGTACATCTGCGTACAACTGGAAGACGACACTCAAAATACCATAGTCCTTTTTGGTTGGTTTGTTGGTAAGTTTTTGGGACGGTTGCATTATTAGTCATGTTCAAGAAACAGAATCCAAATGCAGTATTTTCAAATCTGACACTTTCAGCTAGACACACAACAACAAAACATTTGTACGACGTACCTTGGTCCGAGTGGAAGCCACCATGCGTTGTCCAACTTCCCATTGCATCGTGACAGTAGCGGTATCGACGGCTCCAGAATGACTGGCATCCGCCAGGGCAAACAAAATTTGACTGGTAATATAGTACGGTAAATTTCCAATGACCACGAGTGCTTGTCCTTCTTGTTTGGCCAATGCTGGATAATCGACTTGCAAAATATCGGCGTGTGTTACTTGCAAATTGGGATGTTTTTGGTTTAATATACCAATGGATCGTTCATCAATTTCAATGCACTGAACAATATCGGTCCCGTACAATTCTACCAATCGATCCGTCAATGCTCCTGCTCCGGGTCCCAGTTCAATAACCCGTTCAATCGTTTTGGATCCTTGATGCGTCGCATCTTGATGAAAGGCTTTCAATATTTTGACCACCGTATTGGGATCTTTTAAATAATTTTGACCCAATGACTTTTTGGGTGCATAGACCCCGGTGGGTAGTTGGGGAGTAGCAACAGCTATCATGGGTGCAGCTGTTGTTGTTGTCGTGGTAGTTGGAGCCACAAAATTGGGATCATCTTCTTCCCATTGCCATTCGCCCTCACTGTCTTGGACCCATCCTGTCAGAGGACGTCCATTTCGAGTAATCGGTGACGATTGCTCGACGGGCGAGGTGGCAGATGATGGCTTTTGTTTCCAACTTTCCGTGGCAAAGAAACAGGCTGTGGATCGTCGCGTGGTGGGACATATTTGACCATGAAAGCTGATACAGCTGCTTCTGCCGTTTCGGGAGTATTGAATAAAGGAGGAATGGAATGGTTGGTGGCGAGTAGACTGCTTCAAAACGTAGCCCGTCGCCAACGCTACATTTTGTAGCAGAAAGGTCGTGAATTTCATTGCCATGAATGATTCCAATGAGATTACGTGAGTTGTGATGGATGAGGCACTTGATAATCAGGGAAATAATGAAAGTTCTTTTTATTAGATTTTTGTCTGCTCGTTGTTTTGGTTTTGGTTGAGTGGCCATCAGAAGCTGAAGCTTTCTTCTTTATGGCTACCATAGGTACGTTTTTTCCCTACTATCTTCCCTACAGTAGAGTACTTCTTGATGATTTGGAGTGTTTATCTCAGTGGTACCAGGTACTTAGTAGCGTAGAGCCATACTGACACACGACTGAAAATCAGAGCGCAAAATCGACCATACTACGACAACGTGAAGTGCAGTGTACTCATCTTCTTCGGACTTGTGTTTGGCTTCTGAGGCGATCCCTTTTCTAGTATTTATCCCTCTTCTAGTTCATCCTATTTGCTTGTACCTTTTCCCCACCAACATTCTTGGCTATCATCTTTTAGCACATTCAAATCAGCGGACTTGTTGCACATATGCAGAGTTTGTGTCAGAGGAGATGTCCTCTTGCTTCTTCCAAGTAGCAACATCGAGCCAGTAACATTCTCAAAAGACCTCTCTGCAGCGAACCACTCTTAACATGCGCAGAAATTGACTTCTTTGTTGCTGTCGATTGGAACAGAGCGACACTAGAAATGCACGTCTTCAGATGATGTACCCCTGCCAAGTGTTGTGGTTGCGTCTGCTATAGCTGCTGCCTCTTTGTGTGTTGCTGACTGTCGCGATGACACTATTCAAGTTCCGCAGAAGCGCCCCCCACAGAAACGCCTTACGAGTGTATAACAAATCGAGGAGCTTTTTCAGCATTTAATTGGGATGGTCTCGTGCGTTCAAGCGGAACTATTCCATTTCAATCGATCTGGCCACAATTCATTGTGAGGTATCATGGTGGGACTCGAGAATCTAAAATTTAAAATCTGTTGCAATTCTGCATGGATCGACGCTCACGCAAATGCTCCAAAGAAGCGATTGTGCAGGTCTCGCCGACCATTGACTCATCTTTTGGGTATTGTTGAAGGTTTAGTTTGTGATACAACATAAAATGCTGTCATCGTGCAACCCACGTCCTAATGCAAAAATAAATGCAACAATTCTAGCTAGTAGTTGTGATGCGCACACATTATCCACGATCTTTGGATCTTATCCCCTAGCTACCGTTACTATCAGTGATACAGTAAGTCTAGCATTAGTGCTAATAAGTTCGAGTAGTAAAGTAAAATCTATGCTCAGTGAACAGATCTAAACGAGACTTCACTTGCATAAAAAATCAAACACGAAGATCAACATGCGACATGCTCATAATATTCTAAATTATGAGACTCCCGATAAGACTCTTGACTCCCTTGACTTTCCACTTGGGTGCTAAGTGCGTAGCAGGATTTGCAAGGAGTCCGAACTTGTCTTGTAGCAGTGGGCTCTTCTACAACCAGAGTCGGCAGCCAAAATCGGTTATCAGAATAAATACTAGCGCCAGCAGTAGCATTAGCAGTAGCAGCAGCGGCGGCGGCGGGCAACTCGAGGAGTGCCCCCGGAAAAATCCTCGCATCGTCCACTGCAATCATGCCGGCGCATCGCCGTCGCCGGACTCTGTCGTGGATGCGATATGGCGTCACCTAAAGCTAGAGCAAAATATAGGAGGTTACACAGCAGCTGAAATGGCTTCTCAGTCTTTGCACCAAGTCTACGAGCGAGCAGCCAAGTTGCTTAATTGCAAATCTGCCATGAAAGGCAGTGAGATATCACCCGAACAAGAGATTGCCTTGGTTGAAAGTGCAACAGTCGGTTGGACACGCCTTTTTTATGCCATGGCCCAGTATCAACATGAACGACGACGGACAAAGCCAGTACGTCAGCAGCAACATCAATCCGTGCAGCAATCATCCACAAAACAACCGTTGGTGATTTTGGTCAGCGAAGCTGAGTATGCGGCCAATGTCGTCGCTGCCTGCAAGTGGGCTAGAGATCACGAATCCAGCATTGGTCCCTCCTGGACCACCTTGGCCATCCCTTCCAGCCGCACATCAGACGCAAACGGCAAAAATAAAAGCACCGGTCAGGTCGATCTGCAGGCACTGAAGCGAATGTTGAAAGGAACCTACCAGTTTACTTGTTTGAATGGCAAGGAGAAGGAAGGAACAATTGAAACATTGGATCCTGCCAACATTGCAATGATTTGTGTTACTCACATAGGGACAAACTCGGGCCTGGTAAATGATGTCGAGAGTATTGGAAAATTAATTGCCGGTTACAATCAGAAGCAGCAACGACAAGCTATCAAAGAGGATGACGCCATACCGTCCATTCTTTATCTCGTAGATGCCTGTCAGTCAGTCGGGCAGAGGCAAGTTGATGTCCAAAAAATACAATGTCACGGACTGGTCGGCACCGGACGAAAGTATCTACGAGGCCCAAGAGGCACTGGGTTTTTGTATGCGCCCTGGCATATAGCTGAACACTTGATGCCGCATCATGTGGATCACTTTGGTGTTCCCGTAGTGTCTGTGCCGGTATCTTCCGGCCCCAGAGTGCCTTTGCCAGTCGAACGTCTCATTGAAACGCGACCCAAGCCTGGTGCTTCACGCTTTGAATTTTACGAATCCAGCATTGCCAACAAATTAGGGCTCGGAGAAGCCATCCGGTACGCAATGGATGAAGTTGGTGTAAAATCGATTCAATCTACGACGACAGAGCTGGCACAAGACTTGTTTAAGAGACTGCAATCAATGGATAACGTCATCGTTCACCATGCACCAGAGTGTGGAATTGTTACATTTCATTGCGCCGCCATACCTTCAAAGGTGACGAAACAAAGCCTGTGGGGAGATGGTACGGATACTCAATTCGAAACAAGTGTCGTTCCTGCAACATCTACTCCTCTGGATTCTTCCGAAACACATGTTCCCGACTTGGTGCGTGTTTCTCTCACTTACACAAATACCGGCGAGGACCTTGACTTGCTGTGCCAAAAGCTACAGAGAATATTGAATGACGGCATTTGAGTAAGAAGATGATAATGGTTGCTAGCTAGCTGCATACTTCTATGAAGATGATGATGCTTCTTCTCCTCTTTCTGGTTTTACCCACCGCAAGGTTTTCTGTGGGTAACCATTCACGAAACTCTTGGCGTCCATTCCTTTCTTTCCGGCAGGTTGACATCTTAATATTTCCAAAACCGATCCATCACCACAAACTAATCGAAGTCCATCCTTCTTTCCCGGACCTATGGTCATGACATCTGTTGGTTCTTCTGCTATATCTGAGAGGACTTTCGTCTCTAGCAGCTTGACTTTGAAGGGTTCGCCGGTGCTTTCTTCGTCGCTGATTTGCACATAAATAAAAACTCCAGGCCACATGGAGAATCCGCGCAATCGATTATGACACTCCCTTGCCGACATTTTCCACACGCACAATTCAGCTTCGGCGGGAGAAATCATATCGGCATTCACTACGTTATTTTCATCTTGTTGTGTGGCAGTGTCCATGGTAATCTCGCCCGACAACAGACCCGGAATGGCTTCCAGCAGGCATTGTGTTCCAATGGAAAAGAGATGCGGCAGTAAATAAGTGGCTGTTTCATTTTCGTCAACATATTCCTCCTTTTGTGCAATGATGGGACCCGCATCCATTTTCGAGACGGTAAACAAAACCGTGACGCCGACAGGCTGATCGCCTGCTTCCAGAGACCGTTGAACGGGACTGGCGCCCCGCCAACGAGGTAGCAGCGATGGATGGACGTTAACTGTGCCATAGGTTGGAGCTGCCAGAAATCGTTTTGGTAGATATTGTCCGTAGGCAGCGGTGATGCATAAATCAGGTTTCAAATTGGTTTCAAAATCATCGAGAAAATCTTTGTCGTTTGCCTACCGCGCGAGTTGGGAGACAATGGGAGACAATGAGAGACAGCAATAATAACAGAGCAAAATAGATCATAGTATATAAAATTCATCTTTCAGCTCACCTTCTCGGGCCACATGGCAGGTATTCCCAGTTCTTTAGCCATGTCAGCGACGGGACTCGGCACCAATTCATCCTTTTTGCGCCCCTTGCGCTTGGGCGGCTGTGTTACTACTCCAATCAATTCATAGCAACTATCTGGTTTCTTGGAATCTTCGTAAATGGCTTGAAGTGTGGTCGCAGCAACGTCAGGAGTGCCCAAGAAGACCACCCTCTTCTTCTCGGAAGCACCAGTGTCGGTGTTGGACGAAAAAAGGCACAGCTTGTGTATTGGAGAAACATTGTGATGTTTCAGTAGATTTCGGTTGTGCGTAAATTTGAAGGATAACGGCGACCGAGACACAGATCGAAGCGTTTGTGGTAATATGTTCCAAGCAGCAACCCTTCCGGGAGCCATCGTCATGGTTGATAATAACAACATCCCCAATGCAATTAAACAGGAATGAAGAAATTTGTCCTGTCTCAATATCCGGGTCATGTCAATTCAAAGTCGGGAAAGTTCGTCGCTCTGTCCGAAGCTGGCTAGTTGGGGATACGAATAGCGTTTCTTTTTTCTGCAGAAGTATTTGGTGGCTTGGCTTATTTCTGTTTTGATATTGGTGTAGAAGTGCCAATGAACAATGAATCGATCTATTCTGGTTATTTATTTTACTACCAGGTACTCGAGTAGCTAGCTAGCTAGCTAGAGTAGTAGGATACTCGTGCTGGTGTACGAGAACATCAAAAAGTAATCGTTTCACTTGTGGTTTAGGTTCCAGGTGGAAGCAGGACATGATGAAGAACCCGTGTGCGTCCATAATGATGTTCTTAGATCGCAGTAATAGCGATTCTAATTTTATTATTACGTATTATTTTCTTTACGCATCGCATCTATCACAATTAAGCTGAAAAATAGTCTCACAACAACAAAAAGGATGGAGAGCAATGACCGCAATCATATAAAGCCAGCTGTATCGTTAATACTATTTTTTTGCTCTGTGCGTACTTCTCAGTGCTCTGTCATTAATAAGGAGAAGCTGGAGGCTCCCACACAGTCCCAGGGACAAATCGGGCCCTGCAAACATGACAGTAACAAAACGATCGATTGCAACCCACAAATGCTTTAGGATCTTGCATGGAAACCAATTCCACAATACGCATCCACACATTAGAGAGTTCTGCGTGAACTTCCTGTAATAGCGCATCTCTTTCCTCTTGAGTTGCTCCCATGTCAAAATCCCAGTTGACTGCCTTTCCGGATTCAGAATTCAGATAGAGCAGTCGCAGCAGCCTCAAGTCCAGTTCATTCGTGTTGAATTGGAAATCTTTTCCAGCACCCTGCTCCCTCAAAAGGAGTGCATATATTTTGAGTTGAAAGAAGGCTTCATCTACAATCTTGTCATTCATTGCATGAGAATACTTGAGATTGGGTGCCTTGCCTATGTTTCAGTGCAAAGTAGTCAAAAAAAGGGGAAAATGAGCAAAATACATGTGATCATACCACGAAAAACAAAGCAATTGTGCAAGCCCTATGATTCGTACCTGTTTTGTAATCCACAATTCGGAGGGCTACATTTGAGGCTTGGTCCTTCGTACGGACCATATCTAATCGATCTACGATACCACGAACATGAAATGTAGGAATACTATCATCCTTTGATGTAGGTAGTTGGTCGCTGTTGTTGTTGTTTGCTGTAGCTCCCAATGTCGGGTCAACCGTAAGATGCGAATTCAACCAGATCTCCCGTTTCACTGGATTAGGACGGATTACCTGGCGTGGATCTTCCAGTTGATAGTAGTTTTCCAGCAGTTGCAGGGCAGACTGCCCCCATTCCTTCTCAGAATTGATATCCCACTTAGTCCCAGTACTATCTTCTTCAACAGTGTCATCATTGGCAGATTTTTCAAACAAGATTCGGTAGGTATCAGACATGCGATGCTGCTGCCATTCGGCTCGATATAAATCCTGTAATACTGGTAGAGTTCGATCGGGAGGATCCAAATCAAATATCTTTTCCAAAGCGCTGTGACACATGGATCCTTTGGCGAGTGCAAGGGATGTGGGTTGTTTTAGGTTGAATAAGTATTGAAAGAGAAAAGATTGGGGACACTTTTTGAACTCGTTAATGGCCGAAGGAGACAGGGCCTTGGGGTACGGTATATATCCATCGCCAATTTCATTGGGGTGTAGTAGTTTGGCTTGTTCGGTTTCTTTTGCTGCAGTAGAATGAAGCAAAACGATAGAACGGCTGGTGAGGGACGACCAGCTGGATCTTGGAAGCAGAGATCTTGTGCTGAAGGAGGATCCTTTTCTCAAGAAACTCATGATGAACAGAACAGATGCCGTAGACATAGAGGGCACCATTCTTGATTTGTTGCCAATAAGGCTAGCTAGATAGACAGGATGAGGCTTATTCTCTATTGAGGAATTTCATTCGTGTTGTGCAAATGAAGCTTTTCTTTTGCAACATTTTTTGTTGTTGAATGTTTGTTTGTGTTGGGTGTTGAGACCTGCTCTCTCAATGGGTTATCAGCTTTTCACTATAAGCCAGAACTATCACTCTAGGGCTAGGTCTAGTACTAGTAGTAGCTAGACTACTAACACCATGAGGACGAAAGTACAGTGGTATGTAATCCTTATCTGTCGTTTAATAGTGATTAGAGAGGGCTATTCTTGTCTATGTTTCTCTTCGTCACCTTGTATGAAATAGTATGCCTTTTTGCCACCATGGATATAGGACTTGTATTTTGTAGCGTTGTGTCCTTGCATGTTCTGTTTTTTCATCTTTTTTCGCGCATTTGTCGAAGGATAATTCTAGGAATCGTTATAGCGGTTGTTCCATCGTTCAAGCGCGCATTGTACTGTAATAGGTGTTTTCCATGTAGCTAATTCTGTCCTGTTTCCGCGCCAATATGCTTTTTGCAGTGCTATCATGGTTCAACCAGCCGATCGTGCATCACGTGCATGTGCGGAAAATGGTATTACCCAGTTTAGTTCCATGTGATTCAGTTCCAATGATCTCCACAATAGCGCCCGTTTTGGCGGCATTTCTTGTTGACTTCCTGGTAGGCAGAAGGTCCCAACAAAGCCTTGGCAAATGTTGCGAACCAGTTGCGATTCTTCTCTGGAGGCTCTCCGTTTTTTTCTTCTTTGACAACTTCCAATTGTTTGGAAGAATCGAAGATTAGTGACTCCATCATGGCCGAGAACTCCACTGTAGACGGCTTTGTCTCGACGCCATTTGTTTTCTTTACTTCAGCAGCGGGATTCTTCTTTGGAACTTCCACAACATTCATAGAAGGCACAGGCTTTGGCATGTCAAAAGGTGCGTACTCCAAGGCTTCCTCTACAGCCTTGTTAGCTTGGCCCATCATGCTCTCAAATTCAACAGGGCGAGTATTCTTGTAATACAAAACAGCTCCGCCCAAAGCAATCAACAAAGCGGTAGTAGCTGCGATACGGCGTCGGCGCTGACGACGTTGCTTAGCTCGAAACTTTTGCATGTGCGTCTTACGGCGGACTTGTCGAGCCTGCGGCTTGAAGTCTTCATAGCCGAGAACCTTCGGCTCAGTGTAGGGACGTTCGCTGGCGGTACCCACGGTTGCCGAATCGCACACTGAGGTCGAAGAGTCCCAACTCGATTCCGTCACGGATGGAGGCATGTGCCATTGGGTCGTTTTGGTCTTGGCTTCGACGTAAAAGTGACGCTGAAAGGCATCGTCGTAATGCTCGTACCATTCTTCTCCTTCGGCTCCTGCGTCCGACAGGCGTCGAATCATGGTTGTCTTGACAGAAGCTTGCTCGGTTTCCTCTTGCTTTTTGAAATCGTCCAAGATTTTCTGCATGGCTAAGACCATGTTTTCGGCCTTGTGGAGACTCTGATCCGAGATTGAGTCGACTTGGGATCCGGCTCGTCGGCTCGAGACACTGGGCGTCAAATTTTCACCGACAATGTCTCCTCCTTCTTCAATCAATTTGCGAATGTGCTCGGTTTCATTTTTGATAAAGTCCAAGACTTTGTTCTCAACGTCGTGCAATACTTGTTTGGTTGTGGCACTGTTAATAGTTGTGAGTCCGGACACAATGGAACTGGCATCATCATCGTCAGATTCCACCACTGTCACGTCGGTGTGGGTGGGAGAAATTCCCAACGTCTTGCATGGAACATCAACTTCGGACAACGAAGCTTCTTCCAGAATTTCTTGCAACTTGCTCGTGTCCACCATGGGTGACGATGACGGCGATGATGATGGACGTAAGAATTCTGGAATTCCATCTGGGGTCTCTTCAAAGGCCTTGGCAAGCTCCTCTACGTCCGCCGTGGCTAGAGGTGTCGAGAGTGCCACAGGCGGCACAACGCTGCCCTTTCTGGGAGTCATGATTGATTCTGGATTGGCCAACTCGTGTGAATTACCGTACTTCTCGACATAGCGACCATATAACATGACCGTCTCTTGTTGCTTTTTGTGGCACTCTTTCTTCCACTCCGCAACTTTCAAGTACATGGTGTCGAGCTGTGTAAGCTCATTGGAACTCGGCGGCGCAGACTTTTGCATCTTGGCCTTGCGAGCTGCCAATTCCATCAAGGCGACACTGGCCAATTCCAAGTCGGCTTCGACCTTACGAATGGTAGTACTAAAATGTTTGGTCCAGCTTTTGGTGAGGCCTCGTTGACGAAGCTCTTCGATCTCATTGACTCTCATCTGTTCGGGGGAAGACTGGGGTGGCTGCGCGACGGGTGATTTAAGACAAGGAGTTTCGTTCATTGTTTTTGTGTACGGTAATAGTATAATTAAGAGGGAAAGCAAGGTAGAGTAGTAGACACCTTCAATAAAAAAGAGCAGTTGTGTGTGCTCTTCACCAAAGACACGAGCAAAAAAATATAGTGTATTTTCAAAATTCCGTCGAGTTGATCTAGTTGAACGATTGTTGTTCACGCAAGCCGTTTATTATTTTGGTAGGGGTCTTCACATTTTGCATTAATTATTATCGGCCATCACCTCAACCCTATCGCAGTTGTCAATACGAAGGTAAAGCTGTCACAACATCAAAACCCGAGCAGACGGATGTGTCACATACAAAAAAATGAGAGTTCGAAAATCAGTTGAGATTTTCTTGCACCCAAGACACATTCGAAAATTTCGAACAAAAATAAACTGCCATTATTACACACTGAAGAGTTCGCTTGCTGCCTTGCTTTGTACAGTACTGTAGTTGTTTGAATGTTCCGACTGGCGAATAAAAAACTTGAAACATGGAGACAATAAAAAATGCAGGATCAGAGCGGTGGCACTGAGTTGCGGTGATTACTGCTTAAAGCTGCCTCTCGTCTCGTTGTCTCGTTTCTCCGTATGCATGGTGATTGCCGATCTGTGCATTATTGCAAGCGTATGGGAAGCTCATCGTAAACAATGCCAGACCTACAAAGAATTCTGAAAGCTGAAAGCGATTCCACTCTCTTACTATGCCAATTTGTAGCTAGTGCATTTCAAAAATAGCTAGGAATCCTGAATTACGGCGAAAATGGGGTAACAATATACAAATAAAAATCTTTATCAATAGTCTTTAGTTGGAGTGTGCATCCTTTTTCCTCTTCTGTTCTCTCCAATACCTACTTCAGGGTCGCGATGTCCTGTATGCTCTTGGACATCATCCGAAATATTTTGGAACTACTCTAGCAAACTACTAGTGTCGTATTCCTTCCCAGTATCCTATTCTTTCCCAAATATATAAAGAGTCCTTTGCCGCAATTTGTCCGTGCTTTAAATCCAGACGTGGTTCTCCCGGGATGACGTCCACTAGCGTGAAAGCATTTGTAGAAAGCTTATTACCTTCTCCCGATGGATCAGCTTCAGCAATGATATGAGTGAAGGATGCTGAGTATTCAAAAACGTCCTCCTTCAATGCATTCTCATCCTCATAGCCCGCCTTGGTGAACTTCCATTGCAATGTGGCATTGTTGTGCTGCATAGATGCCTGTCGCTGTCCAAAAAGGGAGATTCCCGACATAGCTGCAGCAACATCAATGTAGACTCGGACCTCTGGTTCATTGGGCACAAGTCCTTGTTGTTGTTGACTGTCTTTCAAATGTTGTTCCAGTCGTAGCAAAGCATCGCCCCCCGGGTAATTCTTTTGCGAGACAGCGACAAAGGCTGCGGATGCTAAAAATGACACTCCCAACAAAAGAAGACACCCCAAAAATCCCAACTTGGCCAGTTTAGAGATTCGTTTTCCTTTGTTGGATGGCGGTGAGATTAATTTAAGGAAGCGATGCATGCCAATGGCAGCTGCCAGGTTGAAGAGTGGACAAACGGGAAATAGAAATCGCACCTCCTTGTGGCCCAGGCAAGAGTACAATGCCACGTAACCCACGGCAGGGAGAAGGTATTCCCACCAAGTTGTATCGAGGAAGGATGATATGGTTGGCAACTGTTGCGTTTCCCACCAAGCCACCACTGTTTCGGGTAAAGACAAAAATGCACACGGTACCAAAACCAAAGTGGCCAGCAGTATCTTCGGCAGAGCCGCTGTTGCGTACCAATGCCACGGTGACGTTCCCCAATCACTGGACTTTCCCAAAATCGTGTTGTAATACAGGACTTCCCCCTCGGGCCATACCCATCGTTGCCACAACAAACTATCTAGAGGTACTGTGAAGATAAGACTGACAATACCTGTAACAACACCAATTTTCAGTGCTTTTGCAATGGTCAGTTTCTGCGTAATGAGAAGGGAAAGTCCCACAGTAAACAACAATAGCAGCAAATCACATCGAAAGACAGCCGTCCCAAAGACCAATAGTGCTGCTGCTTTGGAACTGTTGCCTATTAACCAGGCCCGCAAGGCTTGCAGTACTACCACCAGTGCAAAGGTATTGGGTAACATGCGACTGGCATAAAAGGGCATGTGAAATTGACATGCTGTAATCAGCAGTAAGTACGTTCCCGTCCAAGAGTACGAGATTGCAGTATACACTGCTTGCGATGATGTAGTACTTTTCGCATCGACGGCTCGAGCCAATTGACACCAGGAGAGACACGTTGCTGCCATTAAAATGGCTCGGGCCAGAGTTTGTACCAAAAGTGGATGATCCAATAAATCAATCGATAATACCCACAGAAACGGAACTCGCAGTAACGTCACAGCCCAACTCAAGAGCAGTGGTCCCAAAAATGTTCGTGGAACAACTCCTGGAAACGTCAAATGATCATAGGGCAACAAATCAGGTAGTCCTGCTTTATCAGTAATAGTTGTTCTTGTAGCATAACTGTTGTACCAAATAATAATGGGAGACGTGCTCACTGTAATTGCGGGTGCTAGACCGTGGTAAATCAAATCGTGTGTGGCCTGCAGATTAAACGATTCTTCCACCTTTGAATGGGGACACGTGTAGAGACAAACAAAACTCATCATCCACAAAAAGCACTGTGCCATTCGTCGAGCTACTAAATCTCGTGGTAACGTCTTGGCGTGGCGTTGTTGCTGTTGATGATGATGATGATGATCTGTCATGTTTTAGCGTTTTACCGTTGTAATATCCAAGGAAGCAGAATTGTCGTTTTTGTTTCGCAGAAATACTGAATCTTATACTCAGTAGTACCTGTAGGACTTTTTTGAGTACATTGGAATCACGACACAAAAAGTTGACGAGGCGGGGGAGCGTCAGTACTTCTTGTACTAGAGTGCTACTACTGGCACTGCTGGCACTTGCTGCATGGGGTGACAGTCATATTTCAACAAAGAATGGAAATTGCCACGAAACAAATGACGCCATTTGAACCGTGTGCTCAAACGGTGAAAACTTACAGTATGAAGAGACGACAAATACTAGTCTTTCGATGATGCACAATGTAATATTTGTCTTCTTTTGTTCTGATGATTGTCGGCTGTTGATGTTTGATATTATTATAATTAGTGATGCATGATGAGTGAAGAGTGAAGAGTGAAGGTTTCGGGGTTGAAAGAATCTTATAAGGATTGTTTGTCAAATGTGAACCCTCCCCCTACTGAGCTGGAGGGCTGCGTTTAGGATTACTGTAGGCACTTTTAAGGTACGAGCGAACGCTACCGCGTTCTCTCGACTATGCCAGCTCTCTAGGGCTACGTTTGGCTAGGTAGGGTGGTTTGGAGAAACTCGGCAATTTACTAGGGCCGACCTTTTCTCCGTTCCGAGG
>Ga0100391_1001430_pt1 | contig 26742 bp, 39 predicted proteins | sample CryGeymeta201515_FD_81541 | JGI IMG/M metagenome (GOLD analysis project Ga0100391, IMG submission 81541) | Groundwater microbial communities from Crystal Geyser aquifers in Utah, USA - Crystal Geyser metaG 2015-15 | ecosystem: Environmental > Aquatic > Deep subsurface > Groundwater | place: USA... | reverse complement strand
CTCGAGTTCGTTTGCGGCGAAGTCTGCCCCGATCTCGTCCCCATCCCATTCTAGGCGATCTGCCTGGAGATGGACAAGGAGGAGGCTTTCCGCCTCCTCCTTTTTGATTCTTGTTCGCGAATCAACTATGAAATTACATCACGCCAACCATGTAATCCTGATCGGCAAGGTACTTCAAGCATGGAGCTACGACTCAAACGTTGTCGTGATGCTGTCTATGCGGTGGCCTGTCTTTTTCCAGTTCAACCGTTAGCGCTGGCGGGGGTGCCTGCGCCTATTCTGGAAAGACATCCAGATAATGGCGGTGACTTTGATTGGTTTGCAGGAAGCCTGGAAGATTGCGACTCCCGATGAGCGCAAGTCGTTGTGTCAGATACTGCTTAAAGATGTAGTCTTTGATTTTGAAAAGAAGACGATCATAAGCATTTGTCCGAGGTCGGAGTATACGGTGTTGTTTCAGATGGTACCGTCGTTGCAAACCATTGGGGATGGGACGTATGTCTATCATTTTGAATGAAGGGAAAAAATAAAAAAAACGATCTTTGAAACCGAATCGCTCAATGTTTTTCTTCACAAATCCGGGTGGATGACCGAAGTAGCCAGAAAGAGAGAATGTGATACAATTGCAGTACATACAGAAGGAGAAAAACATGTTAAAGACCGCCACCGTTACTGTGCGCTTAGACCCGAAGGTCAAGAGGGAGGCGCAAAAGGTTCTTGATAAACTCGGCATTACCACTTCGCAAGCCGTGACCATGTACTTCAATCAAATCAGCGCGGAGAAGGGATTGCCGTTCCTGCCCCATATCCCCAATAACAAAATAGAACGGGCGATTAAGGACGCACTGGCAGGGCGCAACCTGCACACCGCAAAGGATATTAACGATTTGTTCGATCGGTTGGAGGCGTAATGCTGACGCCGCGCTATACATCCCTTTTCAAAAAAGACTACAAACGGACACAAAAGCGCGGAAACGATATCGGCAAGTTCCGCCATGTCATTGAATTGTTGCTCAACAAAAGTCTCTTGCCCGAAACCTATAATGACTACCCGCTGCGTGAACAATATGCTGGCTCAGGTGATTGTCATATTGGACCGGATTGGATATTGATCTACACTATCAACGGAAATGAATTGATCCTTTATCGCACGGGCTCTCACCTCGACTTGTTCAAATGAGGTCTTACGAAACAAAACATTTACGCTACAGTAATCACAACAACTGAGAATCCAAGGATAACCCTCGCTTTTTTTCGTTTTCCTTTGCCCTGTGCTGGCTATTTCAGTCATCTGCCCGAATTTGTGAAGGGTTTTCTCTGTCTGGTTGTATATTAGACATTATCACACTTTAATACTCACTCCCATATATACGGCTTAATGCCACGAAAAATGGACATTCGACCCCTGACTGTCTTACTACTGCATTAAGAGCGTTTTTCACGTCAAAATTGCTCCAGATGCGGTTGGCTTATGCAGCACCAAGACAGTCAGGGACATTCGACCCCCAAATATGGGGGTAAAAATTAAAGTGTTATAAAGTCTATTTTAACTTTGCCAACAATACTAACAAGTGAGATCAGTAGGAAAGGGTGCGGAATCATGACTTACCTGCCATGAATCTCTCGGGACAGGGATGGACAATCGGACAGATTTTCCAACTCAGCCAAGGATGGAAGGATGTTTTTGAAAGCTAACCTTTGCCTACAAAATTTCACCTTGGCTTAGCGTTGTAATCTCATTTCAAGGATTTTGAAGAACAGCCGTCACGACGATGCGATGGATGTCTACAAGATATGGATGACATGAAATCAGCGTCACTCTGGTATCTGTCGTCGGAGCCATTACTTCCACCGCAGTCGGCGCAACCATTTGTGTCCCAGTAATCACGTAAGTATATTGCCTACGGTTGGTAAATAAAATGATGGTGTCGCCGTGGTTTAGGCGATCCAGGTCGCGGAAGACTTCTCCGTAAACATCATTGTGGCCCGATAAAACGAGATTACCATTCTCGCCCGGATTTGGTGTTCCGATGTGTTGGGCAACCCCTTTCTTGAGTTGTTCCCATCCATCACCCTGTACCACCGGTGCGTCTATATTAATAGCGGGAATCTGGATCCGAATTGCCTGCTGGCTTCCTGGAGTCGGAATTGGAATATTCGATATGGATTGCACTAACGGGCGTAGATGTGGCGGGATTTCGGCCTCATTGGGCTTTGCGCCACCCGGACTATTTGGCGGCGTATGGCCCTCGGGGAGCACAACCTCCCTGACGATTGGAGTTGGCTCAAGCGTAGGTTGTTGGAAAGCGGCAGCTACGTTCCGATTCAAAATGCCTAACATTGTTAAGCCGTTCACTACAATGGCAGTCATGCCAACCACAGCTAAGATCTCCATGCCAAGCAGGAGAACATCCAACCAGGTGCGGCGCGAAGCATTTCCACCTTGGGTTTTTATTCGTTCAAATGATGACCCACTTCCAGGGACTCCTATCACGTCTGAATCACCAACGAACGGCATCACCCGTCCGGTGCGGCGAAAGCGTTCCAGCCGGACACTGACGCGACGCTCGGCGTCTGTCCACTAACAGGAAACGTATTTCTTCCACAGAAAGGTCTTCCGGCCTTTTATTTCTCATCCGTCGCCTGATAGATACTATTGAGTCTCGGATATGATTTTCCTGCGAGGCTTATGCCGTTTTGTCCTCGACAGTAACCTTTGTCCCACCTGGCCATTCAACCGTGACATCGCCCGGATCATACGGGACCTGAGGCTGGCTCCAGCGAAATATCCACTTCGCGTCCTCCGGGCTGGCATTGACACACCCGCGCGAAGATGGTTCCCCATAGTTGTTATGCCAGTATGTTGAATGAATGGCAACTCCTGTATCCACAAATAAACTTACCCAGCCAACGGCGGGAAGACTCCAGCCAGCTGAAGCGCTACCTCCGCTGAGCGGCAGGGAAACCGCCTTGCGCCAGATGGGTGATTCGCCTACCGGTGTCGCCCATGCGTCGACGCGATTGCCCCAGGCATCATATAACGCGCCGCTGGAGATACGCGCGAAATGGACTTCCGTGTTGCCTTCAAAGCAGGAGAGCGTTTGCGTACAAATCTTCACGACGATACGTTTCTGCGCAGGGTCAACATTGGGACTAATGGGAGACATCTCTTCCATTGTAAGTGGGCGAAAAGCTTCCGCTTGTCCCCAAAATAAATCGCCAGAGCCGTATTTTTCGTTGAGCCGGTACCATATTTGTCCGTTCTCAGCGGTTTTGGTTTGATCTACCCAGACGATTTGGCTATAGAAGAAGCGCGCCGGCAAACCGATGGACTCGCGATACTGCAACCACGGCGCACGCGCAGGCGGATTATCGAGAACCAAATCCACGTAGGGCACTGTGACTTCCACCCACATCCCTTGTCCCAGGCTTGTCGTTGGCAGACTCGTGATTGGAGCGTTAGGTTGATTCCAAACAGGTTGAACCTGCCCACCCCAGACAAAGCCATAAGGTGTTTCCACCCAGCGTTGATTCATCCGCCCAGGCATGGGACCTACAATCTCGCGAATCCAGGGAACTACACTATCTTCATACAACGCGCTGACGATCTGGCTGTTCGCGTCTGGCCGCGCGAAGACGTCCACCTTGCCAACGGTGACGCGGCCCAATTTATCCGCCTGCGGAAAATCTGGCAGGGTTAGTTTGGCAAACGGACGAAGCGCCAGCGCGCCCGCACCCAGCACAGCGAGTTTGAGAAAATCGCGGCGCGAGAGCGGGGATGATCTACTTTGGTTCAATTCCCGTTTGGGTGTGGATATGCGCGGTGTGTGATTCATCCGCATGGCCGTGATCCATCTGTCTCATCATCAGCTTAAGAGGTTCTCTTGAACGCTGGCAGCTGAATGTATAAATTACCGTCTTCGATTTTCGTTTCAAATTCGTCCAATGGTCGCGGCGGGGGACCACTGACTACATATCCGTGTTTGTCGAAAACCCCGTTATGGCAAGGGCAGAAAAATTGCTCTCGTTCGGCGATCCAACGGGCACGGCAGCCAAGATGCGTACAGATATTCGACATCGCAAGGTAGTCACGCCCGTCCTCTGTCAGCACATAAACACCCACATCCACTTCCTCCGCCGTCCAACCATTCTGGCGTATCGCCTTGGATTTGAAGAGCGTGGGTGTTCCTAATTCGATGGTTGATAGAGAACCGATCCGCACCCAGTTGGACTGGTCTGTTTTTAATGCAGGGCCAATGATGTAGGCAATGGCGGGAATACCTAATCCGGCGCCAATCAAACCACCGATTAGCGAAATACCCGTTTTCATGGCGTCACGCCGCGAGATATCTTCGTGCTTTTCCATTTCATCCTCCATAAACTATTCGCGATGCAGAACGCTTGAATGGCGGCAGCAGGACAAACAAGCTGCCGTTCTCGATTTTTGTGACGAATTCATCCAGCGGGCGCGGCGGCGGGCCGCTGATGTTGTTGCCCAGGATGTCAAAGTGACCATCGTGGCATGGGCTGATGTAATTCTGAACCTCGGGATGCCAATTCACATGGCAGCCCAGATGCGTGCAGATGTTCGAGAATACGCGAACATTTTTCTCGTCCTGGCGTACAACAAACACGCCGTAACTTACACCAGTTCTTTCCCAGCCATTCACTTTGGTGCGAGTGAATTGAAATAACCGGGGAATCCCAAGTGAATACTCACCCAGCGCGCCGAGATTGATCCAGGCATCCTCTTCGTTTTTTCGGAGCGAAGGTGTGAGCAAATAGGCAAGGGTGGGAATCCCAACTGTTAAACCGATCAACCCGCCGATAAAAGCGACTGCCGTCTTGATGAAATCACGGCGGGTGAGTTGATCTTTGTTCGAGACAGACATAAGAGCCTCCTTTACTTCAACTCCCATTCAAAGACACGTGAAGCCGCGTCCACATTGACGATGGTGAGGGTTATCTTCGTCGCGCCTTCCAGAATGGAATTGCCATCTTTCAGCGCGGGAAAAATCAACTTACCTTCCACGTGGTGGCCGCCAAGCGGCGCGTCCCAGAGAGTGGCCTGGACGGCGATGCCTGTATCTGTGGTGAGGGTTGCGAGAGTGGCTAAATCCATGCTCAGGTCAATGGAATGGGTGTTCATCGAAACGTCAAACTCAAGTTGATCGGAAGGATTGTCCAGGTTTAATGGAGTGATTTCCACTATGACTGCGCCCTGCTGGTCGCTGCGGGTCAGGTCGCCTGCACCGGCTGGAAAAGGTTCCGTCGAAACGGAAACCGGCGGAGGGGCGGTTGGAGGCGGAGTCGAAGCCGCGGAACATGCGGTCAGGACGAGGGTCAGGGTTAAAAGGATCGGTAGGATAAAACGTCTCATTTTGTCTCCAAAACAGGTTGCGATTTTTGAATGGGTTGCAGTTTCTGCCGTTCACGATAGAGGACGACAAGCATGACGAGGATGCCGATAATGTTCAGGCCAAGTCCGACGAGCATGAACGGACGCTGGTAGCGGGTGAGGAAAGCGGCCGCGGCGCTCAGGCCGAGGATGGGCAGAACGTCGGTGACGTGGTGGAGGCAACAGGCAACCATGGCGGTAACAGAAGTGCCGCCGCTCGTGCCCATGAGCGCGCCCGTGTGCCCCATGGTTGTGGTCGGAACGAAGAGGCGGAAACGCAGAATGGAATAAAGCGCGGCCTGGATGCCAAAGCTGACGTAGATGGGCAGAATGTACCAACGGTTGAGCAGGAACTGCCTGGAGGCGTAATCCCAGCCTTGCGCCCAGGTGACGATGCCGAAATAGACTCCCGCCATAAGAGAGGAGCCAAGCAGAAAAGCGGCAAAGGGGATGAGATAACGTTTCATATTACTTCTTCTTGTCACACATGATAGCCTTTATATCTTTGCTCGTCTTGCGCCAGATTGCTATGAAAGCGGTAGGCATTTTTGCTTATCAACCGGGGAGTGAAGCAGCGCTTCAAACGCATGAGCAGAGTCTATACAATGTAATCGTGAAGTTGTTGGAAGCATCGTAGTGAAGAACGAGTTAATGACCATCACGTCGGTCGTATGAGAATGCGCCAACTTGTTGTTTGTTGGGTTCCAGCCTTCGCCGGAGCCCGATGGCTTACATAGGCTAAAGTGCCTATTTGGAAATGCGATAAACGGCGCTTAGGTTTCCTGATTCAGAGTCATACAATGACCATGTAGATTTTGGATAGTGTTCAGGATGCTCTTATGAAAAAGGAGATGAAAGTTATGACAACACATAAAGAAGATAAGACAATGACGGATATGAAGGCAAGGCCGGACACGCTACGCGGCATGCCAAGCCTGTCAATGATCGGACTGCTGGTCGTGCAGATGATCATGGGGTATGAATGGGTCCTTTCCGGTATTGCGAAGTTCGTGCAAGGCGACTTTCCTTCCAGTCTCGGCGATGAATTGGCGGCGGTGTCGGCGGAAGCAGCCGGGTGGTATGCTGGCTTTCTCAACAGCATCGTTATTCCCAACGCGACGGCCTTCGGTTATCTCATTGAGACCGCTGAAGTCCTTGCTGGCGCTGCCCTAATTGTCGGACCTCTGATCTGGATCTTTGCCTGGGATCGTACTCCTGACGGTCTTCGAACAACTGTGCTTTTTCTCATGATCGCGGCGGCCGTCGGCGCAATTTTCATGGCAATCAATTTCCATATTGCGAATGGTGGCAACCACGCCTGGGTGCTGCCGGATTCCGGCTTTGATGAGGGCGTTGACATCGACCTGCTCCTGGTAGCAATACAATCCGTTATTACGGTAGTGCAGATTATCGTGCTCAACCGCCTCCGACAGGAAAGAACTGCTGCCATTGCCATCCCCGCCACAGCGCAGGCAAGGTAAGGATATGTGCCAGACCAATCAATCAGTTTTTACGGCTGGCCCCATTTCAGGCTGGGCAGGCTCGTCGCCAAATTATGGAGGTTGAAATGTTAGAAAAATTCAAATTGGGTTTGGACGACATGGCACTTGCCGTCATTATCTGGATGTGTACCCTTCCGCTGGTGGGATTGCTCGTCGTTCCTTTCTTTGGACTGAAAGTAGCCGCAATTGTTGCAGTTGCACTCTTCATCGCCGCGATGGCGATTTGCTGGGGCATCTGCTCCTGGAAAATATTTAAATCGTGAGGTTTCAGACAATTATGTTCACAATTTCCATTGACCCAATCATCTTCAATATCGGACACTTCGCCTTGCGCTGGTACAGTCTAATTCTCATGATCGCTATCGGAATTGGTGTCTGGCTGACAGCGCGCGAAGCGGAACGCAAAGGCTTTAAGAAGGAAGATGTTTACGATGCCGCCGTCTGGATCATCATCGGCGGATTGATCGGAGCGCGCTTGTTCCATGTGCTCGATCACTGGTCGCATGAATACGCGGCGAACCCGATCCGCGCGCTGTACATCTGGGAGGGCGGGCTGGCGATCTGGGGCGCGATGTTCGGAGGGTTGATCGCAGGCGCTCTGATCGCCTGGCGGCGCGGGTGGCGTTTTCCAAAATTACTGGATGCGGCCGCGCCGGGCCTGATTCTCGCACAAGCCATCGGCCGCATCGCGTGCGTCATTACAGGCGATGCGATGGGCAAGCCAACGGACGGCCCGTTCGGATTTGCTTACACCAATCCAAACGCGTTGGTGCCGCAACTTGGGGTGTACTACACGCCGATGCCCGTTTATGAACTCGTGACTAACCTGGGAATATTTGCCCTGCTCTGGCAATTACGCAAGCGCAACTGGCCGGACGGGAGGCTGTTCCTCGTTTATCTGACTCTGTACAGTCTCGAGCGTTTCTTCCTGGCCTTCACCAGTTCGTACCGCATCCTCGCTTTCGGGCTGACACAATCGCAGATCGTGGCTGTGTTTGGATTTGCCATCGGCCTGGCCTTGCTGGCATGGATGCCGCGTAAGTTGAGCCAACAAAAAATCTAGGAGCAAAAAATGGAAGAGAATTGTTACGTCGAACCAATCAATAAAACGGCCTCCGCGGATCAGATGGGCCAAGCCGATAGCGCGCTGTTGGCGGTGTGGGGAATGGGCTGTCCAAACTGCGCCACGCGCGTCCGCAACAGCCTGCTTGCACTGGATGGTGTTTACGCGGTGGATATATACCTGAACACGGCAATGGCAGAGGTGAGTTTCGACAGCCAAAAAGTGTCGGTCAAGATGCTGGTCGAAGCCGTATCGCGCGCCGGCAATGATGGACGCCACGAATACCGCGCCGAACTCGTTTCCGCATAAATTTTGAACTTTTTCAAAAAGGATGAAGCAGATGAAAAAATCCGCCCGCGCAATTCTAAGAGAAACCCGTGAACGACAAAAACGTGTACGTTCAGCGATCTTTGCCGTAGTGGTTATCGGTGTATTGGGACTGGCAGGCTATTTTCTCAAGTCCGCCTTCGTTCGCCCAGCGCCTGCACCGATGGCTGGCAACGTGATCGAGGTGGAAGCCTCCATGAGCGGATTCGATAAGAAGGAAATCCACGTCAAAGTTGGCGAACCTGTGACCATCCGCCTGACCAGCCTGGATAACTCGCATCACACCGACGGCGGCGGACAGCATCAATGGGCCGTGGATGAACTGGGGGTTGATATTATTGCTCAACCGCTCAATTCGAATTACGCCACCTTCACGCCTGAAAAGGCAGGCGCCTACACTTTTTACTGTGACATCTGCTGTGGCGGGAAAGCTAATCCCACCATGAACGGCCAGATCATCGTCGAAGGATAACAACGGATGGCAACTACCTCACAACTTCGCCGCATCGTCATTCTTTCCGGATTGGCAGTCGTGGCATTGGGCGCGATCGCGTTGACGGGTTTATGGCATCCCAACGCGCCTACCGAAGTCATGCAAATATACCTGCCCCAGATCACACTGCCCACTGTCATCGTAGCCGCGGCAGTAGATGGAATCAATCCATGCGCGTTTACTGTGTTGCTACTCTTCATTACCTCTATTTTGGCCACCATGCAAGCAGGCGAACAGAGCATCAACGCTGTTCGTGTACGCTTGCTTGGTCAAGGGGGCATCTACATCGCTGCCGTCTTTCTGACGTATCTCGCCTTGGGTGTTGGCCTGCTCAAAACACTGGATTTCTTTACTCGTCAACATCTTCCCGCTCGATTCGGCGCGTTTGCCGCGATCTTGTTCGGCTTGTGGATGCTCAAGGATTTCTTCCTGCCAGACCTGGGATGGCGACTGCAAGCCCCGTCTCAAATCGGGACAACTGCGCGTGAGATGGCGAAAAAGGCCACCGTCCCTGCCCTGATCGTGGGCGGTTTTCTGATCGGTTTATGCACCGTGCCATGTAGTGGCGCAGTTTATCTCGGCGTACTCAGCCTGCTGGCTCTCCAACCTTCAGCCTTGCTCGGATATAGCTACCTTGTACTTTATAACCTGATCTTCATCCTGCCTCTGATCGTAATCCTCATCGCCGCCTCCGCCCGCCCGACTTTGAATCGCCTCGCACACTGGAATCTGAATCACAAGGAGTGGGTAAGGCTGGCATTGGGAGGCGGCGTGGTTGTGATGGGGCTCCTGATCCTGGCAACGGTTTGAAACTCGCGCTCTCACCAATGAATTACGCCTCCTGTTCGCAGGAGGCGTTTGATTCAAACGTGGTTGCCCACTTTGCTTACTTGCCTAATTTCTTATTGAATTGGCCTGAAATTGTATAAAACAGGCCTTGACATTCCAGTTACTGGAAGGTGTATATTAATCAGGAGTAACTGCCATGAAAATACAAGAGTTTTCTCGACAAACTGGTCTATCTGCCAAAACAATTCGCTACTATGAATCCATTGGCATTCTACCAGCTCCACAGCGAACGCCAAACGGCTATCGCGAGTATGAAGAACAACACCTGGAACGCGCTCGCTTTGTAGCAGGAACGCGTTCGCTGGAACTTTCGCTGGATGAGATTTCAGAATTACTCGCTATGCAGGATCAAAGAAAGGCTCCTTGCCGAACGATGTTGAATCTTATCAAGCATAAAGCAGATCAAATTGCCGAGCGAATTTCGCTTCTACAACAAATGGAAAAAGATTTGCGAAAACTTTATAAACTTGGCTTGACATTCCCGACCGATGATGTGGATGGGAAAAATTGCATTTGTCATCTTGTAAAAGAGCGAAAAACCAATTGAAGTCGTAAGGAGAATTTCATGGAAAACCATTTTGACCTGTTAATTTTGGGTTCAGGCTCAACCGCATTTGCCGCGGCTCTACGCGCGGCTGAACTTGGTAAAACCGCCGCTATGACCGAAATGCGAACGCTTGGCGGTACTTGTGTCAATCGCGGTTGTCTACCGAGTAAGAATCTGATTGAAGCCGCGCGTATTGTTTGGGAATCTTCCCACCCGCGTTATAAAGGACTCAAACCTGCAAAGATGGAATTCGACTTTGGAGAATTGATTTCTCAAAAACGGGATGTGGTTCACTCGTATCGCGATAAGAAATACGAATCCATCGTGTATGAAGAAGACAAAATCAAGGTCTTTCATGGGACAGCGAGTTTGATAGATAAGCACACTGCTCTTGTGGAAGATCAAAAGGTCAGCGGAGATCAAATTTTGATTGCGACAGGCACGCGTCCCACCATTCCGCAGATTGAGGGGCTGGATCAGGTTCCCTATATAACTTCAGACCTTCTGACAATTGATGAAACGGAAGAATTGAAGGAGCTTCCTGAATCATTGGTCATTATCGGCGGCGGTTATATCGCTCTCGAACTTGGGCAAATGTTCCATCGTTTTGGTATACGAGTAACAATTCTGGAACGCAATCAAGTCATCCTCCCCAATTACGAGCCAGAGGTCTCAGACGCGCTGACCTTTGCCTTGCGAGAAGAAGGACTCCATCTTGTGACGGGAGCGCAAGTTGTGCGTGTCGCGCAAAAATCGAAGAAGGAAATTGAAGTGATTGTACGCGTCGGCAATAAGGAACAATCCTTCAAGGCGCAGAAACTTCTGGTTGCCACAGGCAGGGAGCCAAACACCGACAATGCAGAGCTTGAAAATGTTGGCGTTCAGCTCGACGAACGGGGTTTCGTGAAAGTTAATGAGGAATTACAAACGAACATTCCTAATATTTGGGCGGCTGGAGATGTCATTGGTCGTCAAACAGAAAGCCAGCCAGCCACACCTGTTGGCGCGCATGATGGAGTGATTGTCGCCAAGAATGCCCTTGCAGGGGCTCATCAAAAAATTGACCATCGTGTGATTCCTCGGACAATCTTCACAGATCCGCAGGTTGCAGTAGTCGGCATGTCCGACGTTGAAGCAAACGGCACTGGCATCCGTTGCTGGTGCGGCACAGTCCCGCTTGAACTGGTTCCGCGCGCAGGTGCAACCCATCAAACTAACGGTATCGCAAAAATAGTCATCAACAATGATACGCAGGAAGTGGTGGGAGTTTCATTAGTGATGCCCAACGCGGGCGAAGTCATTCATGAGGCGGCAATGGCGTTGAGATTCCGAGCCAAACTTGAAGATTACATTGACATGATCCACGTTTATCCAACTATGGCTGAAGCGTTGAAAATAGCGGCAATCTCATACTTCAAAGACCCCGCCAAACTCTCATGCTGTGCAGAGTGATCAGAAATGGGTGCTGTCTGCCTGCATCTCCCTTTAATAAGTCTTATCCTCAGCTTCATGAAGACTGTACATTGCCAGACTATATTGGGATTATATAAATACGCAAGGAGACATACACCATGATGGGCTTTGGAATTCTTTTCATACTCACGCTGATCACTCTGCCAGTTATCGTCGTAGTGATACTGGTAGCCAAACTCGGCGGCCACAAATAACACTGTTACATCTTCTCCTCCCGCAGGGCTGTCCTCAAAAGACAGCCCTATTTTATTTCCGCGAGAGAGCCTGCCTGCCATGCCATAAGCGAAAATGCCTATCTCCTAACGGGGGATTTGGCGCTATGGCTTTATTGCCCAACGTTCTATACTGGGAACAACAGGAAGTACAAAATGAGCGCTTTAATTCCCTTTCTGGCCCTTGATCAAACCTGCGAACAGGTCCAGGCATGGGCCAGCCAGCAGTTGACCAGTGCGGGCTTTCGCATCGTGCGATCGTTCGACCTGCAGATTGCCCGCCTGGCTCATGCAGATTGTCCCTGCCCGCACCACGGAACCGAGGCATGCAATTGCCAGATGGTCGTTCTTCTCGTATATGGGGAGCATGCAGATCCCGCTACCCTGGTCATCCATGGGCAGGATGGCAAAACCTGGCTTTCTTTGACCAATCCGCCCCTGCAACACTCCGACCGCCACTTTGAGTCAGCGATTCGGCGCACCCTCATGCCCCGGCCGATTGATGCGCCCTCTTTTCTTGAGGTTGCCCATGAAACCCGATCAACAGTCTGAAATTCTCCGGAGGCTCCGCTGTGCGGCGGGACATCTGAACGCCGTGATCGAAATGGTTGTGAACGAAAAACCCTGTGAACAGGTACTGCATCAACTCAATGCCGTTCAAGCGGCGCTGGAGGCGGTGGGCTTCCGTGTGTTCATTTGCCAGGTTAAGGAAAGTGAAGCGTTGATTCTCAACAGTTCTTCTCTCAACGAGAGGGCCGATGAGTTGAAGCGGCTTCAATCCCTTTATACAATCGGTAGATCACGAAACGCTCACGCTGGATTGCGCACTTGCCCTCCCGAAGGACATCGGGACGATGTGGCGGGCAGTGCCAGGGAATCCGCCGCAAGCATTTCGTGAAGTACTGATAATCATAAAACTTCCCTACAAGCGAGGTAATCCCATGACCAAAACCGATCTCGAGCTTTCATTACCGATCTCAGGCATGACCTGCGCGTCCTGCGTTTCCCATGTGGAAGGTGCGCTCAAGGAACTGCCGGGCGTCTCCAATGTGGTCGTCAATTTGGCGGCCAATAAAGCGAATCTTTCCTATGACCCTCGACGCGTCAAACTGGACCAAATGCGGCGCGCCGTTGACGATGTAGGCTACGCCGTCCCAACCGCCGAACTGACCCTCGACGTGCGCGGCATGACCTGCGCCTCCTGCGTGGATCACGTGGAAAGCGCTTTGCGCGAACTGAACGGCGTGACCGCTTCTGTCGTGAACCTGGGGCTGGGCGCCGCTAAAGTGACCTATATCCCGGCCTCGTCTCCACTTCCGCCATGAAGCGCGCCGTCCGCGACGTGGGCTACGAAGCCCAGGAACGCAGCGAGGGCGCAAACGCCCTCGACCGCGAACGCCAGGTCCGCGAAGAAGAGATCAAGCGTCAGGGACGCAACCTGATCATCGCGGGGACGATCGGCCTAATCGTCATGATCGGCACGTTCTACGACATGCTTGGCGCATTCAAAGCCTTCGTCCCTGAATTTCTCTCATACAAGTGGGTGATTGGTTTGTTAACCACGCCAATTGTCTTTGGGCCAGGGCGTCAATTCTTCACCAACTCCTGGCGCGGACTCAAGCACGGCGTCACCGATATGAACCTGCTCTACGCCACCGGCATCGGCGCGGCGTATGGCATCGCAGTGATCAACACGCTGTTCCCCAACGCCGGCTTCGGCGGTGAAGGCGCGACCTTCTTCGAGAGCGCGGCCCTGCTGACGGCCTTCATCATCCTGGGCCGCTGGCTCGAGGCCTTGACGCGCGGCCGCACGTCGGAGGCGATCCGCAAATTGATGAAACTCCAGCCCAAAGTCGCGCGCGTGATGCGCAATGGTCAGGAAGAGGAAGTCCCCGCGGACGAGGTCGAACTTGGGGATGCGATCCTTGTCCGCCCCGGTGAATCCATCGCGGTGGATGGTGAAGTGTTCGAAGGATATTCAGCAGTAGACGAGTCCATGTTGACCGGCGAAAGCCTGCCCGTCGAAAAGAAGGCAGGCGATCCAGTGATTGGCGGGACGATCAACAAGACCGGCGCGTTCAAGTTCAAGGCGACGCGCGTCGGCAAGGATACTTCGCTGGCGCAGATCATCAAACTGGTGGAGGATGCGCAGGCCAGCAAAGCGCCCATCCAAAAACTGGCCGACTGGGTGGCGGGACATTTCATTTTGGGCGTACATCTGCTGGCGGTGGTCGTGTTCCTGTTCTGGTTCTTCTTCGGATACCAGATGTTCTTCGATCCGAATTCCAGTTTCATCATGTCGCCCTACAAACTGGGTGAGATTGGCGTGTTTGGGTTCTCGTTATTGCTGAGCGTCACGGTGCTGGTCATCTCCTGCCCTTGCGCGGTGGGACTCGCGACGCCATCCGCCATGATGGCAGGAACAGGCAAGGGCGCCGAATTCGGTGTGCTGTTCAAGGGCGCCGAAGCCATCGAGAACACCAGCAAGTTGCAAACGATCATATTCGACAAGACCGGCACACTGACCAAAGGCGAGCCGTCGGTGACGGATGTAGTAGTCAGTGAGCAGCCCGCCCTGAACCGCGTCGCAGGGTCAGTGAACAGTGATCGGTTGTTGCAATTTGCGGCGATAGCCGAGAGAAATTCCGAACATCCGCTTGGCGAAGCCATCATACGCGGCGCGGAAAGACGCGGCCTGCAAGTGGTCGAGCCTGAGACGTTCAACTCCATTCCCGGACACGGCGTGGAAGCGAAGGCGGAAAGAACCGAAATCCTGCTGGGCAACCGTAAGTTGATGAAGGAACGCGGCGCGGATTTCTCTGCGCTGATGCCGCAGGCTGAAGCATTGGAGGCAGACGGCAAGACGGTGATGTTCGTCGCCCTGAACGGGCAGGCGGCTGGCCTGATCGCGGTAGCGGATACGCTGAAAGAATACTCTGCCGAGGCAATCAAGCGGCTACACAAGCTGGGCCTCGAAGTGGCAATGATCACCGGTGACAATCGCCGCACAGCGGAGGCCATCGCCCGCAAAGTCGGCATTGACCGTGTGTTGGCCGAAGTCCTGCCGCAGGATAAGGCCGAGGAAGTCAAGAAACTCCAGGCGCAAGGCAAAAAGGTGGCGATGGTCGGAGATGGCGTGAACGATGCGCCCGCGCTGGCACAGGCCGAAGTCGGCATGGCGATTGGCTCCGGCACAGACGTAGCCAAAGAGACCGGCGATATCATCTTGATCAAGGATGACATCCGCGATGTTGTTGTCGCGCTGGAAGTAGCCAAAGCCACCATGCGCAAGGTCAAGCAGAATTTATTCTGGGCCTTCTTCTATAACACGCTGGGAATTCCGCTGGGCGCAGGCTTGTTCTATGCCTTCGCCTCGGTCGTCATCAGCCCCGAACTGGCTGGCTTGATGATGGCGGTAAGTTCCATCTCTGTCACGCTTAACACACTGTTGTTGAAAGGCTTCAAGCCATCGGTCGGGCGCGGACAACGCCCGGCTTCAACGTTGCGACTCCAACCGGCCCAAGCGCCGACAGGCAACGATTGACAGGAAAGGAAAAAATTATGGAACACGAACAAGTTGAAAAAGAAGTTACGCGCAAGAGCGCCCTGATTTACCTGCCCATTTCCATCGGAGCGGCGCTGCTGTTCCTTCTGGCCGCCAGCCTGACAGGAAATCATCCCCTCGTGGCGCGCATCGGCGGGATGGTGTGGGTCGGGCTGCTCAGCCTGATCGTCTCCATGCCGGTGGTCATCTCGCGGGTTAAAAAGCAGTTTCAGGCTGTCCCGCTCGAAAAGTGATATGACCTTGAAAGGAGGTCGAAATGAAAGCCACAATCAACTTCCGGGCTCTAGCAGTGACCTTGCTGATCGCCCTGGTCGTAAGTTACCTCCTGTGCATCGCGGGTGACCTGCTGTTCGGCTGGACGATGTACCAGGCCTGGGCGCCGCTCCTGCCGGGATTCACCTGGCCGCTGACTATGAGCGGTTTCCTGATCGGCCTGCTCTGGCTGGTCGGCTACAGTCTATATGCGGCGGCGCTGATCGCCTTCCCGTACAACTACCTGATCGGGAGTCGGTCGGCTCCGAAGGGGAACCAGTAGGCTTGTCAGTGGGAGGGCCGCCGCGCCCTCCCACTCCGGAGAATGGAATGACCTACGATGCCATTGTGGTTGGCGCAAGTTTTGCCGGGCTGGCGGTTGTCAACCAATTGCGCGGCCGCCGCGTGCTGTTGATAGACCGCAAACCCGTCGGCAGCGGTCAGACCTCGGCCTGTGGCACCATTCTTCGGGCGCTCGAATACTGGGGCGTGACCGAGGCTGTGCTGCAAACGCACGACCACATCGCGCTGCACACTGCCGAGGACGTAATCGAATTTCCCTCGCCCTATCCCTGGTGTACCTTCGACTACCGGCGGTTGTGCCAAACTTTGTTCGCCCGTGCCGGAGCCGAGTTCCTACAGGCAAGCGCGCAGGAGACGCATACCGGCCAAGTGGTCACCAATCACGGTCGCTTCAACGCCCGCTGTGTGGTGGATGCCTCCGGCTGGCAAGCGAGGCTGGCCTCCTCATGCGACCCGGATTTTGCCCGGCGAGATGCGCTGAATTTTGGCATCGAAACCATCTGCCCAACGGGGCGTGCCCCGGCGGCATGCCCAACCCAGGGTTTGCACTTCTGGTACAACCCGGACATCCTGGCTAACGGTATCGGTTGGGCATTCCCACGCGGCGAAGCAGTGAGCATTGGACTCGGATCGTACCGCGGCCCGACTCGCCTGCGCCAACCCCTAACGCAGTTCACCCAACAGTTTGACCTGCGCTCCAACGGAATGCACGGCGCCTGCTTTCCCCATACCCTGCGCCCGCCAATCGCCGGCTCGATCTTTGTTGTCGGCGACGCGGCCGGGATGTGTATTGCGCTCACGGGCGAAGGGATTCGGCCAGCGTTATTCTTCGGCGAAGCCTGCGGCCGGATCGTCCGGCGCGTGATCGAGGGTGAATTGACTCCCGCGGCCGGGCTGGCTGCGTATGCAGCCTTTGTCGAAAAGCGGCGGCGCTTTTTCAAGGTTTTCTCGGCGGCGCAACTCGCCCTGCCTCGCTTGCCGACGCTGTGGATCGATCAACTTATCCGCCTCCTTCACCATGACCGTGTGCGGCCTTGGCTTCTCGACAAATACTGGGGCTTGACGCGAGAATGGAACTGACTTGCTGGCATGTTCACTTGTACCTGCGCAAGTGCAGGCAAACGAACTGGCCTCCACCCAGGTGAAATGGCATTGGTCAGAGAAAGGAAATGCTGATGAACTTAGACACAGGGACTATCCTGCTTATAATCATCGGGGTCATCCTGCTCATTGCGCTATTGCTGCTGTTCGGCGGCGGTATGGCGATGATGGCCGGCATGATGGCTACGCCGGTTGGCAGGATCATCCTGCTGATCCTGCTGGCTTTAGCAGTCCTGGCTGGTTATGTTGTCCTATACACCTGACTCCCAAAGGATAAGAATCATGAAATTCGACTAATGAAAGGAGGTGAGAACAATGGCAAAAGACCCTGTTTGCGGCATGGATATAGATCCCAAGACCGCGGCCGGCAATTCCGAGTACAAGGGAGAGACGTACTACTTCTGCTCGCCCGGCTGCAAGAAATCCTTCGACGCCGACCCCGAAAAATATGCCGGTAAGTCAATGGGATCAATGAACCAAAGCGGCAGTTGTTGTGGTTAAGCCGTAATCTTCACCGGACAAGATGGCGGTCGGGGCCTTGCCTGTCAGGCCGCCTTCTTGTTATTCTGAATAATATTTCCCTGGAGGATCAAGCATGAGCAGGATGCGAGTATCGAAAAAAACGGAAAGCAAAACGCCTGCCAGGAGCAAAGAATGGCCGGCCGTGGTTTATTTTTGGGTGATTGGTCTCGCGTTCGTGAGCTACGTTGTTGCCAGAATCGTTCTGGACAGTTATCCTCATCCCTATCACTGGCTCTCCGGACTGGCTGGCGGCGTGCTTGGGATTCCGCTAGGCTGGTTGTGGTATCGCTGGCGCGGGGATGTTTTTTAACCCGTTGACAGGAATCGTTCCCTTGAGTCGCATCGCACTTTTTTTCCTCGGCCTAAGCCTGCTGATGGGGTTCTTCCCGGCAAGGGTCTTGGTGAATGCTCAAGCGCTGGCCGGGGAACCTGACAGCGGCGCTGTGGTCTGCCCGCCTGGAGTCTACTTGACGCCGCCGGACGACTGTCTCGCTCTTGGTCCGTCCGCTTACCTTGCCGAATTGGCCGGTATGGGTATCCCTTACCCTATTCGTCCGTTGCCAGCCTTCGCCCCCGATCCCGCATTGGCGAAGGTACCCTACTGGTACTTCAAGGTAGATGCGGATGGCTCGCCGCTTTATCCCACACTGGATGCGGCCATATCGAAAAGTGGCACGAGTCGCTATCTTGGTCCCGGCTTCATTTACATCGCTTATATTGACCGCGTGGATACCGGTCGAGGCGTTTATTACATGTTGCCGTCTGCTGAGTGGATCCCCGGAAAAGGCTCGCGTATCTCCTACTCCGATTTTCAAGGGCTGGAATTCCGTTCCACGCCGCGTAATGCCTTTGGCTGGGTACTCTCTGAGGTTCAGGTTAAAAGTACTCCTGGTTATGGAGCCCCAAATACCGGCAAAAGGTTTTACCGTTTCAATATCGTCCAGGTATATAACACTCAGGAAGTGGATGGAACGAAGTGGCACCTCATCGGTCCGGACGAGTGGATCGAAGGGCGATTGGTAGGCGTGGTATATCCGAACACAAATCCACCTGAGGGAGTAAACAATGATCGTTGGATCGATGTCAATCTGGAGGAACAAACTCTCGCAGTGTACGATGACTATCAGTTGGTCTTCGCTACGTTGGTTTCCACTGGGATCGAACCTTTCTGGACTCAGCCGGGTCTGTTTCCAATTTACGAGAGGAAAGAAACCGAGGATATGAGCGGCAGCGCAGAAGCGGATCGGTCAGACTATTACTATTTGCAGAAAGTGCCTTATACAATGTATTTTGACCAGGCACGCGCCTTACACGGCACTTACTGGCATACTTACTTTGGTTACCCTCAATCACGCGGTTGTGTTAACCTTTCCATTGGCGACGCCCGCTGGGTCTTTGACTGGGCCAGGGAGAGCGACTGGGTCTATGTCCATGATCCTTCTGGACGCACACCGACAGATCCATCCCTGTATGGCGCTGGCGCGCCGTAGCATATTTTTTACTCAACGTATGGACGCTTTCGAGCCCAAGAATGATTAAGATGAAGTTGTGAGTGCTCAATTCCAATAAGTTGTAAGTGCTCCGGGTATGACTAAACTCACAAAAAGAATTATTCCTCAAGGGTATCCCCATTAATTCCTCATCAATGTGTCTCCTTCGTGCAACCGCGTGCTGATAGAGTTGAAATAGCATGCCTGAATAGTTGGCAAAACAAGAAAGAGCCGTTCCTTTCCAAGAACGGCCTCTTCTGATTGATGCCTGAATTTTACGCAGGCACAGTCTCGGTCGCTTTTACTTTCACGGTTTCATGTTTTTCATCGGTCAAGCGATGGTCTACTACCCGCAAGTACTTCACACCGAGTGAGAAAGCCAGCAAACCATAGGCGATGATGCCCATCCCAGCGGCCCACTCCACAAATGATGGGGTGTAGGATGTGTAAGCCACGGTTGATTCACCAGGCAAATACGAAACGATCACCAACAGACCGGCAAGATTGGTATCCCAACGATACGCGACCACGCCGCTCACTACGAGGAAGAGAGCGGTCATCCGCCAGAAATGATTTGTGCGTGTCTTTCGATATAGCAACAGAACCATCGGAATTAGAATACCGAAGAGCATCTCGACGATCCAGAAGTTGAACGACAGGGGACCCTTGGTCATGAAATCCAACCCTTCGGTCCGACCAGGCTGATAGGTATAAGTCATCGCCAGCCAATCCCAGAAGCGGAAGTAGAAATAGGCAATCAGTCCCCAGCCAACGAAGTGGGATAGCCTTTCGATCAATCCGTCATTGACTTTGGCCTTGGCGGTGAGACGGGAGGAAAGCATCGAGGCAAACAATGTCAATGAGATCCCTCCCAGAATGCCCGAGAACATGAACAGCACGGATAACTCCGGCTTGAACCAGAATGGCCGCGACTTGAGCACGCCGTAGACCGCGCCCAGCGAGGATTGATGCAAGCTGGAAAGTCCCAGTCCAATGATCGCTAAATACGGCGCGTAGTGGTGCATGTGAGACATCCTCGCCGCCAGTTTGGGATAACGATTGCGCAACCATTCGAGACTGGATAGGATCGGCAGGCTTTCGAGCACGAGCACGGTTGTGTAAATCATAACTGCCATCGTCACTTCCCAGAGCAGGGAGTGTGGGTTCCAGTACACCAACGCATGCCAGAAGCGGTCCGGACGGCCAATGTCAAGCAAGAGGGATAACATTGCCATTGTATAACCAATCAGCCCGATGAAGGTGGCTGTGCGGGCAATCGGCTGGTAACGCTTGAGGCCGATCAGATAAACTGCGGCGCACAAGGAGAAAGCTCCAGCGGCCAGGGCAATGGATGAAAGGTCAATTGTGATCCACAATCCCCATGGCACAAGATCAGTGAGGTTCGTGATCCAAAGCCCCTGCCCAAAAACTGCGATGCCTGTGACGAGGGCGATCAAAAGCAAGAAGCCGAGAAAACCCAGCCATATCATCCATGGGGTAGGTCTACCTAGGCCGATTCTTATTGATGCAAATTTTCTGTAAAAATTCTTCAACATGACTACGCCTCCATTTCTTCTGAATCGGCGGGAAGGTAATACACACGCGGACCTGTGCTCAGTTCTTCCCGCAGGCGATAGGAACTGTTTGTCTCAAGCCATTGGCTGACATTGGAATTGGGATCATTCAAATCGCCGAAGATACGCGCCCCGACTGGGCAGATCGCCACGCAGGCCAGCGTCGCATCTTCGTCCACACCTGGTGTAAGACCAAGTTCAAGACCCCGGTCAATGCGCTGGTAACAAAAGGAACATTTCTCAACTACGCCTCGTGGACGCCGGTCAACCTCCGGCTGGCCCCATTCCGGGACCATTGGATTTGTTTCCTCAAATGTTTTCCAATTGAAGGAGCACGCCTGTAAGGGCATGCAACTTCACAATAGCGACAGCCTATGCAACGGTCGTAATTCATCATTACGATTCCATCGGGACGATAATACGTGGCGCCGACCGGGCAGACTTCAACACAGGGAGCTTTCTCACAGTGCATACACGGCCGGGGTAAAAAAACATGCTTTTCGTCCAGTTCACCGATGTGTGTTACCGCATTCCATTGGATGGTTGGATTGATGTCATTGTGCGCCTGACAAGCCAGCGTGCAGTATCCACAACCGATGCACTTCGTTTGGTCAATGACCATAGCCCATTGATACTCGCCCAGGGACGCCTCGCCGGAGGCTTTAACGCGTCGAATGGCGCGCGTCCCTGCCACGACCGCCACACCCACCGCGGCCAGCTTCAGGAAATCGCGGCGATTAAGGTTTTGATCGGTCATGGTTATTTTCCTTTCTGCGTATCACTACGCCTCGGTAATAATTTTCGGGTCAGAAGCTAAGGAGTGGTGTAAAAATAACTTCCCGATTTCAAAGTTCGCGAGCAGTTGCACTGCGAGCCGTCAGCAGTCCAACTGCTGACGAAACACGGAACTTATTTTTTCACGAGTACTAAGAATAGAAAAGACCGTCGTGGTTTTCATAATGCCTCAGCAACCTATCCGAACCAGTGGCGGGATTCCACACGACACATCCACTCTCCGAATAGAAGCATAAGCCCTGCCGGCAGGATCAGGCGTGTCATCAACAAAACCAGAAACACCTCAAGACCGATCATTTCTGCCTCCTTTCTTTTTCTCTATGCTTATTATAGGGGACCGGCGCGTGGGAAAGCAATTCGGTGACTCCCCTAACTTTTCACGCGGATAAATGGGGCTATGCCCCTACGCATTTGCCCGCCTTTATGGGGTGATGCCTATTCGTTGAAACTGTGTTAAAGCCAGCTCGAAGCCGGGGTGAAAATTCAAAGCGGATTGAAGATCCTTGATGACCCCTCTCTACCACAAGTGCCTTACATGCCAGGGCGCGCCAATAGTAACCTTCCTCAGAGATACCCAAGAAGCCCTGATTAAACAGGGCTTTTGGGAAAAGCACATCCAGCCAATGGATTTCAACTTATAAAAGATGCTTTGCCCTCTGCATCAGATCCTGCCGCTGGCGCTTATGTTCCTCGGAACTGAGATTGCCCTGCTCATGTTTTTCATCCAGTCGGGCAATCTTTTCAATCATTTCATTCAGCGTTGACTCACCGTCTTGAACTTCCACATCATCTTCCTCACCCTGGTCATTTGCTGGCCTGCGCCACCACCATACCCCAAATCCGACAACCGCCAAGCCAAGAATTGCCGCGCCCCCGGCAAGCGGAATCGTTGTATCTTTTGCCTGCTTGCCCGCGCTATCAACCTGCCCGGCAAAAGAAACTTCAATGGTCTGCCCGGCACCCAGGTTTGAGTAAGAATACATCAAATACGATTTGCCATCCTGGAGTGTCATTTGTTCCGGCCCCATCAGCCCCCTTCCCTGCAAGGACACATTTGCATCCTCCGGAATCAAAAAGTTAATGAGCGCGATACTCAAAGGAGCTGTGTAAGAATAGGTTCCTCCCTCAGAAAGAGGCGTCAAATAGCTGACCATGATCTGCGCCGATTGCGTTCCGGGCAGGATGGGATAGGTATCAGCAAACCCGCCATCGAATTTAACAAAGCGTTCCTGGTCATCGGGCTTGAAAAAGATATAGTCTGCGCCGGGTGGCAGTGGGAACTTTAACGTTGCAGGCCGATCCCCTTCTAATTTATAAACACCCTTCACCGTGCGTTTACCGGTATTGGAAAGCACATAAATCTCCTTTGTCTCCAGCCCGTCTTCGGCGAAGTTGAACAGCACGTGCATTTGGTCCACCTGCACGCCTGCCAAGTCAGACGTGCTCTCGTAAACCGGCACTTCCAGCGTAACCTGCATGGAAGTCATATCCACCGGGGCCGGATCAGAAAAATAAGTCGCACCATAATAGATCGCCATAACAGAATATTGCAAGTTTGCATCAAATGGCACATCGGTGAAAAGGAACGTCCCATCCGGTTGAGATTTTCCATGCAACATGCCTGCATCGGCAAAATCCTGATTGAGGATGTGCAACATCACATCCAATTCTTCCGCCACAATTTTGCCTGTGTTCTGATTGATGATCGTTCCCTTGACCTTGCCCGCTGGACCAGCGGGCGGCGTTTCACCTTGAGCCAGGGCCGGGCGCGTGGTAAGCGCGGATACAGTCAACAGACCGATCAGCAAATAAAATGTGCTCCGTTTCATGATTGAACAACCGCCTCCATCTGGACCTCGACCTGGCACCCGCACGAAGAACAGAAGAGATCGTCAGCCCGGACTTTTTTTCCACAGGAAGGGCAAACAAAGCGACTAACCGGTGCGCCGCATTTTGAGCAAAAGCGCTGACCGGCTTCCATAGTTGCGCCGCATTGTTCACAGGTCGCGCCCTTTGAAGCCCGACGCGCTTGAATCAGCGCCTCGAGCTTGTCCTCCTCTTCACCTTGTTGTTGGATATATTGAGCCGCCTCCGCCAACAGTTGTGCCCTTGCAGGAATATAATCTTCATCAATTACTTTACCGATCTTATGATCGAAATCCAGGTCCCGTAACGCAGACAAAGCGGCGAGGCGACCCTCCTCATTTTGAGCAGGCGCCTTCGGCTTCTTCACGCTTTTTATGTGTTTCTGTTGGAAGGGTCTAATGACGAATGGAATCGAAACGCCGAGCATCCCCAACCCGAACAGGATCGCTGCAATATTCATGTTTTGTACTCCAGGATTAGTCCAGTTCCCGTATCTCACGTTCGATTTTTTCGAGTAGCTCTTTGGAGATTTCAGGAGGCGATGATACAGCAGTCGCCGCCGTTTTTTGTTTCTGCCAATTCTTCAAAATCTCGTAGACAACGCCGGCCCCGATCAAAACGGCGGTCAATGGCAGGAACCAAACCAGCGACGTAAACCCTTTGCGCTGTGGCTCGGCCAGCACGCGTTCGCCGTATTGCGCGACAAAATAATCTATGACCTGTTGCTCGCTCCAACCCTCAGAAAGCTGGTCGCGGATTTGCGCGCGCCAATCTTCGCAGGCTTTGGTTTCACAGACATCCAAGGGCGTGTTGGGGCAGACCGGGCAGTACAATTTCTTGGCAACACGATTGACATCATCATCCGTTGGAAAACCGGGTGTGCCACCCTGGGCAAAGACAACCCTGACCACAAAAAGGCTGGCGATGATCGTAAGCAAAACCAGAAAGAGTTTTCGTTTCATGTTTTGCATGTCAACTCTCCTGAGGAAGGGGGTGAGATGTCAGCGCTCCGGGCTTGAGTACATAGGTCGCCTCCCACTGGCCGGGGTTGCTCCAGGCGGCAATGAGCGTCCCGACGATCATCATCAGCCCGCCGATCCAGACCCAGTTAATAAGCGAGTTCACGTAGATCTTGAAAGTGGCAGATTGCCCGCCATCGTCCCAGCCAACCAGGAGCACATACACATCCTTTCCCAGCGTGGAGTAGACTCCGGGCACCGTCACCGGTTGCTCCTGCACAACGAAATAGTCGCGGCGCGGATTGAGGGTGCGGATCGCCTCGCCGCTTCCCTGACTGAGGGTGGTCACCGCTTCGACGATATCGCGTCCGTCCGAGCCGGGGTAGCCGCGTAACTGATCAAACCGTAACTGGTAGTCGCCGACAACGAGAGATTCTCCAGAGGACACCGTCCCCTGAGTCTCCAGCTTAAAGCTGGCGTCGCCGATAAAGCCCAGCGCGATCAACACCACGCTGATGTGAATGATATACCCGCCATAGCGGCGGTGATTCCGCCCGATCAGATGGAACAGCGCGGTGAACGGATCCTCCCCACGCGTTGCCCGCCGCGCTTGGATGCCTTTCCAAAATTCAGCCAGGATCAGGCTCAAGGTAACGGTGACCAGCCAAAGTCCGAGAATGGAAGCGGGATGCATGCGGTGCGCGTACCCCCAGATTCCCGCGATCCCCAGCGAAGCTAGGAAGGGAATCCAGATGGCTTTTCCAAGCGCGCGCACGGCTTGTTTACGCCAGGCGAGGAGCGGGGTGACGCCCATCAATAACACCAGCACGAAAAAAAGCGGCCCAGTGGCTTTTTGAAAATAAGGCGGTCCGACGGTGATCTTCGTATCGGTCACTAATTCGCTGATTAGTGGAAAGATCGTGCCCCAGAACACGGCGAAAGTGATCGCCAAGAAAAGCATATTCTGCAGGACGAAGGCGGATTCCCGCGAGATGAAACTTTCCAGCGCGTGCTCCGATTTGAGTGTGTCCCATCGCTGGTAGAGGATGGACACCGAGCCGATGAAGGTGAGGCCGATAAAGGCGAAGAAGGCCGGCCCAAGCGCGGATTTGGCAAAAGCGTGGACGGAACTGATCACGCCGGTGCGGGTGATGAAGGTGCCAAACAGCGCAAGCGAATAAGTGAGGATGATGAGAACCATGTTCCACCTTTTCATCATGCCGCGCTTCTCGGTCATCATCACGGAATGCAGGAAGGCGGTGCCGGTCAGCCACGGCATGAGCATGGCGTTCTCGACCGGATCCCAGCCCCAGAAGCCTCCCCAGCCCAGCACATCGTAAGCCCAGCGTCCGCCCAGGATCAATCCAATGGAGAGGAAGATCCAGGCCACCAGCGTCCAGCGGCGCGTGGTGCGGATCCACTCATCGCCGCGGGACTTACCGGTGATGAGCGCCGCGATGGCAAATGAAAAGGGGATCACAAAGCCGGTGAAGCCCAGATAGGTGGTCGGCGGGTGGCCGATCATGCCGAAATGGCGCAGGAGCGGATTCAGGCCGCCCCCGTCTTCCGGGAAATATGGCATCGAATTGGCTGGCTGAAAGATGGCTTGAGTTAGTTCCGCCGCGCCCTCGATGTGCCAGAGGCGCGTGAATGGATTCGTGATGAACAACACTACGCCCACGAAAAAGGCCGTGGTTAGCATGGCCGTGGTGGTGAAATAAGGCATCAACTCACGGTCGCGTTCCCACTTTCGCAGGAGTACAGCCGCGACGAAGCCGGACATCATCCAGGCCCAGAAGAGGATCGAACCCTCCTGGCCGCCCCACAGGGCCGTGACGCGCAGGAAGGGCGACATGGCCTCGCTGGAAACATCGTAAACGTAAGCCTGGGAGAAATCGAGCGCGTATAGGGAGTACACCACTGCGATGACCGAGATCGTGAGAAACGGGAAAGCCAGCAGGGATGCGTTGCGAGCGCTTTCAACCCAATCCCAGCGACCGCGCCAGCCGCCATAGGCTGAGGCGAGAGTGGCATAAACTGTAAAGACAAAAGCAATCGCGAGGGCGATCAATCCAATATCAGCGATCATGGAATGCTCCAATTATTTACTGATGGTACGCAGTTTTCTCGTACCGCAACATTCATGTTGCCTTGCCGGGCGAGATGAATCTCGCGGTACTGCGTAAGGCGAGTTATTTAGGGGTATTGTTCTGCCAGAAGTTCTTCAATTTTTTCGTCAAGTTCAGGGGATTTTAGCGGACCGATGTGGACGCCGCGCAGTTCGCCGTTCTTGGCGACGATGTATGTCTCCGGGACGCCCTTGATGTTGTAGGCCTGGGCGATGCGCGTGCCGATGTCCGGACCGTTGAGATAGGTGATGTCGAATTCCTTGATGTAAGCCAGGGCCTCTTTCTCGGTATCCACCCAGTCCACGCCAATGAAAACCACACT
>Ga0100391_1001429_pt1 | contig 26745 bp, 27 predicted proteins | sample CryGeymeta201515_FD_81541 | JGI IMG/M metagenome (GOLD analysis project Ga0100391, IMG submission 81541) | Groundwater microbial communities from Crystal Geyser aquifers in Utah, USA - Crystal Geyser metaG 2015-15 | ecosystem: Environmental > Aquatic > Deep subsurface > Groundwater | place: USA... | reverse complement strand
AATGAAGATCTATATGAATCCATACAAATTTTCCAGCAATATAGAGATGATGTGATGATATATTCATGACATGATTACATAAAAAATAATTATGACTTCGCGAAAAAATATGCTCCAGATACATCTGAGAAATTTCAAAAAATACTCGCACAGAGAGAAAATGAGAATTTCTTTACAAATCTCTGACAAGAGAGGGAGTATAATCCATTTATAAATGCTACAAAACAGGAGTTTATAGAGCTGAGAAATTTAAGAAATAATTTTTAAAATATATGAAATACTTGCATACGATGGTGAGAGTGAGAGATCTTGATGAATCACTCCATTTTTACTGTGATATTCTTGGACTCAAAGAACTCAGAAGAATAGAGAATCAAGCGGGAGAGTTTACTCTTGTATTTCTTGCAACTGAGCAGTGAGCTCCTGAAGTTGAGTTGACATACAATTGGGGCAGTGATGAAGTATATGAAACAGGTCGAAGTTGGGGACATCTTGCTTACGAAGTAGATGATATTTATGAATACTGTGAAATGCTTCAAAAAGCTTGAGTAACAATTAATAGACCTCCAAGAGATGGATACATGGCTTTCATAAAATCTCCAGATAATGTATCTATCGAAATATTACAAAAGTGAGAAGCATTAGAGATTCAAAGCCCTTGGAAAAATATGGAAAATATATGAAACTGGTAAAATGAAAAATAAATTATGATAGAACAACTAGCTAAAACAGCAGCCTGACAAGCGAAAAGAATTCCCCTAGTTCAGCGTACACTTGTGCGTCATCCAACTGTAAAATTTGCATTTAAGGCGTGACAAGCCTATTTAACATTTCTAACCTTAAAAATGATGTTTCAAAAAATAAAGAAAAAAATTAAACTCGCTAAAATATATGGAGCAATTGCAGCAATAGTAATTCTCTTACTTATTATGAACAGTATATTGCAAACTGTAAAAATTTATAGATTAGAAAATCTTATCGAGCAATCACAGAATTATTAATTTCAATTTGACAATGCGCTTAATTTCCATATCGTTCTAGACATCCCTCAAAATAATTTGAGTGGCTGTCTCCAGAAGGAGGCTTACAAAAACAAAAGCCTCCAAAGTGAGGCGAAAATGACAGGAGAAGCCCAAATGGCTACAACTACACATGGAAAGGATGGTTCCCTACGGGAATTTGCAACTTCTTGCCCTGAAAGGCAAGCAATCGTAATGGCGAACATGCGTTCCAGAATTGAAGCACAAAAAGCTTCACAGGCCGAGCAGCCTCAAGCTAAAGTCACGCCCGCGGATTATGATCCCGCGATGAGCTGACCTTTAGCCCCATGAAAACAACCCGCGCGAGTTACAGGCCTGCGCGGGTTTTTCTTTTTTTCTACAGCTATACTTATTTCAAATTTCTAATTAAAAAACACTCCTCAATACGAGGAGTGTTTTTTAGTGTATACGAGCAGTAGAATTTCAAGAAGTATGGAGTGAGATGACATCTCCAATTGCATTATTAAATATTCAAAGAGCCGATTCTAAATCATTGAAAGCTAATAATTCACAGACTCTATTTCAAACTCCTGAAGTATCTTCTTGATGAATTTGTACCCAATCAGAAAATACTTTTGGAACACAGTTTTCAGAATATGAAATATTTAAACGAATCAATTCGGTTGAGTAATAGGATATGAATCCAAATATTTATACTTTAAATACATAAATAAGCAATACTTTATAACATATCAATTATTTTGAGCCTTTTATTTTCAAATTTATAGAGTTTGGCTGGTCTATTTGTCGAAGTATCGAGTTCTCAGGTTTCACAAATTATTTTAAGTGAGAATATTTTTTTCTGGAAATTTCGTTTATCGAGGCTTCTTCCCAAAATAATTTCATAGATTTTTTGCATTTGAGAAATTCTGAATTTTTCAGGGAGAAGCTCTTTTACAATATCTGTATATCAGAGCTTTCCTTTGAGTCTTTCAAGCGCGTAATCAAGTATTTTATCGTGCTCATAAAATAAACTGAGTTTTTGGGCTTGCTGTACGGTGACAATATCAACTTGCGTAAAATCTACTTGTGAGAGAAAATTCTCAGCTTTTACAAGCGCATAATAGGCAAGCGCTATCACATGTCACCGAGGATCTCTTCCTACATTGTCTCAAAAAGTATAGAGTTGCTCTTTGTATACTCATGTAATTCATGTCTTTCTTTTGAGCATTTCATCAAAATTTTCTTCGAGTGTATATCACTTTGAGACGATACTTCCAGGAAGCGAATATCCATGAACTCAAAACTCTTCTCGCTTGGTCACCAAGACGCAAAGTTCTCACTTATAAATGGTGAAAATGACAACATCAAGTGCAAGAACTGGAATAGTGAGGTCACTTGACCATATGTCTGTCTGTTTATTTTCAGGAATGAGCATAAAATATATTTGTAATTACTACACTTATTTTACTACAAAAGGGGAATGCTGCAAGTCTTAATCACTACACCTTTATTTTTCCATCAGCGAGAGCTTTTCACACAGCTGCCCAAATTCATGGAGAGACAAGTTTTCCAGATTTTTCTTCACTTTCTAAAAACTTTTTTAGATCTGAAATCTTGCTATTAGTTTCGTGCACAGTGAGTCATACTTCAGAGCTTTCAAGTTGTTGTGGTCATGCGTCTCATATTACGGATACGTAATAGTCGAGAGTTTGCTCAGTTGTAATGCCAGCTGATTTTGGTCACTCAAAGAGAGACTCTATTTGCCTAGCAGTATATCCAGTTTCTTCAAGAATTTCTTTTGCGATGGCCTGCTCTGGAGTATTTCCACTATCAACTAGTCCAGCAACGCATTCTATAACTCTCGCATTCATAAGTGGTCTAAACTGTTCTACCAATACAAAAGTTTGTCTTGAAATATTCTCAACCAAGGCACCCACAACCTGTCAGGTTCATCTTCTCTCGACTCACTCCCACATATTTCAAGTCTCTGGATGTATGACTCATATAGTATTGATCCACTTTCATTCTCGCAAAATTGCTTTGTTCATAATTATATATTTAAGAATATAATGTTTCCCTCAGGATTGTTTGGCTAATTTCTGGATGTAGAATTCCTTGTACTGACTGCTTATTTCGTATCATTTCTCGAGCCATACTACTGGATATATCCAGCATATTTGGGATATCTAGCAGCATATAATTATCAAATCCATTTGCCTCTAAATCAAATTCATATCACGGCCTGTTTATAAATATTTTTTTGAGTCTTCGCTCTATAAAGGCATTTTCATTTTCAGACCAATCTGGCATATTTTGTGCAACATCACTCCCAAAAATAAAGTATGGAGATTCTCAGAGTTTTTCTCTAAAATATTCCTCTTCTGCTGCGGTAGTGGTCAGTCCATGGTTTTTTCCTTCCAGAAAAAATGTATCAAGGCTGATATTCAGTCATGATTCTTGGAGGATATTCACATACATTTCTATAAGTTTTTTTCTATACATAGGTTGAATTCAAAATTGTTTATCTTCACGTTCTCAGCTTGGAGAAATAATAACATGAGTTATATGAGAATTTTTTAATACTTCTCATACGACTTGTGCATGTGCGAGGGTTGGGGGATTAAATGCGCCTCAATAAATGGCAGTTGTTTCACTGAGTTTTGCTTTCATAGCTTTTATATTTATATGCTAAATCATTGTTCTTGCATCACTTTGTTGTCCCAATCTCGAATATGATCACCGGCAAGTAAGAGATTCACTTTTTTCTGAGAAATTTGTACTTCTAACTCTATATCTTCATCACTTTGAGATATATGCTGTTGTACTCCATCTATATTTATTCCAAGTGGATATTTTCTTCCAGTATTTCTGATTTGTAAAATATGAGAATCTTCAATTGCTTTTGGAGAACTATGACCAATATTTCATTTGGGAGTGATAACTATATTTTTACTTGTATGTGGTAAGACTGGTCAACCATAGGATTTAGAGTGTCAGGTCGAACCTGCTGGAGTTGCTATGATTGCTCCGTCTCACCAAAGTTTGAGAAGCCCTTCTCCATTACTGATTTCAAGTGAAATAGCTTTCCCTTCAGGCGAATAGAGATGTATGTCATTAAAAGCATTTCCCATAAACTCTCATATATTTCGCAGTTCTAATAATGGATATTGCCGTGATACAAATTTCGGAATATCTGGAAATATCCAATGCGGATGATTGAGGAGAAAACCCTTATGTCCAAAATTTATTCATACAAATGGAATTTCTTTTTCAGCATGCTGTGATATTGCTCGGAGCATGGTTCCATCTCATCCTAAAACAAGAATGCATTGCTGAGAAATACTTTGAAGGAGAGCAGAAATAAAAGTTGAAGAGACAAAGTCTCTGAGCTCACCATTTCGCTCATAAGAAAATTCATCGTAAAATATGTGTGAGTTATAGGGATTCATAGCTATAAATTGAGAAGGTATTTACTGGTGTACATCATAATATGCTGGACTTTTTGTTGGGTCGCATACTCTAAATACAGGAGGCATTTGCATTTTATGAGCGTTTCACTCATGTCTTTGAGTGTATATTTTCATTACCTGCGCAGCTCTCCCCGTGAAATCTTGGAGCCTGTTTCATGCATCATATTCACCCATTGCCCATTCTAATTCATCATAGCTACATCCAATTTGATCTTCGTCTGTAGCTCCGTTTGGATGCAGTCAATCTGTTGGTCTCGCTGCGAGAATATCAGCTGAAATTCAAAGCTCTTTTCAGAGTTTATATACCTCAGACTTATACAGCTCTCAGATAGGAGAGAGATCTACTGCTCCATCACCAAATTTTGTGAAAAATCCTATTCCATAGTCTTCGACTTTATTTCCTGTTCCCATGACCAGAGCATTTTTCCTGTTTGCCGTCGCGTAGAGCTGGGCTGCTCTGAGTCTTGATCTGAGATTTACATCAGAGAGATATTCACTCTCTTCATTTTCTCAAGGATATTGAAGCTCTTTCATAGCATCATATACCTGCGTGAGGTCAATGATTTGAGATGTAACATTTGAAAATTTACTTTTGAGCCACTCTATATGTTCTTTGGCTCTATCGACTTCTGCTGATTTTTGGTGAATCGGAAGCTCTAGAGCTGTGAGTGCTTTTCAGCTCATGGCCGAAAGCGTAGAGACAACGGCAGAGTCTATTCATCCTGAGACTCATATAACGAGTCATTTATCCAGAGATTGTTCATGTATCCATTTTGGGAGTTCTCGGCTGATATCTTGGTAATCAAGATTTCTATCAGGCATCATAAGGTCTGTATTTTTCATAATATGTTTTTTGAGAAAATAATATATTTACACCGATACACTCAGAGCTTGCATTCCAGCTGTTCCAAATATTTTTTTAAAATGCTCAACTCTCTCAGGACTTCACATCGCTTTGTTAGGATTATCTGAGAGTTTGACTGTTGACTGCCAGCTTCCATCAGGTCTTTGGACAGACATTGGTTTTACGACTACTGAGAATGATCAAAATGGTCAGAATGGTTCTGTTCATGGAAAGGTTCCTTTACTATTATTGGTCAGGTTTGTTCCAACTCAGAAGCTCAGTTTTCAAAGTTTGTCATGAAAAGCATTACTGATTTCTACGACTTTTTTTGCGCTGAGTCCATCACTCGGGATTCAAATTTTTGTCATAGGATCCTGGCCATGCGCTAAAAGCCAATCTATATATTCTGGAATTGCCTGCATTGGGTCTTTTGAATCAAAACGCATTCCTGTATGCATTTTTATAATTTCATCTGGAGCGTTTTGGAGGTAAAAACTTGTTCCATATGCATCAGGAAGCAGAAGCGCAAGCTCTGGAAAGTGCTGTTGCCATTTTTTATCCACTTCATACATTTCTGTAATAATGGCCTGAGGACTATCATGGAGTGCTGTAGGTATCATTCTGAGCTCATGAGCATTCGTTCCTCGTGGGTTGGCTCCTCACATTTCTTTGGCAATCAAAACATTTGAGGTTCCAGCATATTGCCCTGGGAGTCTATCTGCGAGAATTCGGTTTACATCTCTCTGGTATACAGAGCTCATTGCTCTCCTTGTTCCAAATTCAGAAAAAGTTGCCTGTGGGGCTTGTTTAAAAAGCTCTATATCATCAAAGAGTCTTCATGTAATCTGATTCATTATTCAGGTGAAATCAACATCAGAGAGTTTTGCTCTTTTGATATACTGAGAAATATACAGTGCATTTATCGTTTTGAGAGCTATAATTTCCCACATCATTGAGCTCTCCCAAGGACCTGTAAAATCAAGAGTATAATTTCAATCTTTTTCTCAGATTTCAAAATCTGGGAGTTTGAAGTCTTTCAGGAAATGAAGTGTTTCTTCACGAAACATTCGTACCCCAGGAGCTCTCTCCATTCCTCTGAGATATGAAAGCTCTGATTCTGAGAGACCTGTTATGGCATTTTGAGTCATTTCAAATTGAGACTCAAGTATTTCTCTGGAAATCACGCTGGCTGTTTGAATCTCTGGAGTTCTAATTTTCATACTCCATCTTACGTTGAGACCAGCATATTCTGGATGAGCGAGTATAAAGTCGAGCATTGAGAGCTTATAAAAGTCAGTATCAAGGAGATTATCTACTTCTGGGGCTCCTGAGAGACTGGGAAAGAAATCTTCTGGTTTTAATAAAATTCACATAGTTGTATATTTATAATGTATTATTTACACTTATTTTATTTGAAATAAAAAATATTTTATTCAAATTCTACTGATTGTTTTTCTCGCAGTTCCTCAAGGTACTTTATAGTATCTTCAGGGGACTTTATTGCGACTCAAGCTATAGCTGATCTATCTATAATTGTGTGAAAGCCATTTCTTACGGCATCTGCGGCAGTAGAGCTCACACAGTAATCAGTTGCAAGCCCAATAACACGAACCGTTTTTACTCAAAATTCTTTGAGGATTTCTGTGAGTGTTTTTCATTCTAGAGTATCTTCACGTCCAAAGAATCAGCTATACATCTCAGTTTTTGGATCATATCATTTGAGGATATGTCTATCAATTTGAGATATATCCAAATCTTTGTGATAATCTGCTCAGGCTGTTTCCTGCACGCAGTGATCAGGCCAGAGTACCTGATTTCATTTTGCTCAGAACTCTATTTGTAAGTCTGTGAGATTAAAATCTGCAGAGTTTTCTATTCGTACTTTCTCAGGAACATTGTTCATAACTTCATCCCATCATACTGTATCAAAAGGATTTTTTCATGCATAGTTACTTGCAAAAGACATATGTCCTTGCGGATGCCAGTCCCTTGTAGCTATGACCAATCCTCATTTTTGTCTTGTTTCTTGCATGAGCTGATTGATTCTTGGAGCGAGGAGTCATCATCCTTCCACTCAGAGTTCTCATGTTCCTCATTCATTTTCTGGAATAAAACTATTTTGGTAGTCTACGACTATAAGTGCGTTATCAGTTTGCATAATGGTATAATTAAAAAATATGATAATGTGGAAAGAAAATTCTTAACCAGTTTTTGTATTTGTATTTTTGTATATGCAGTGGAATCCATAGGATACTAGGTTAAGAAGTATTATATTAATGTAATTAATACACTTATTTGAAAGGAAAAAATTTTGAGCAGGGAAGAGATAAGTATTTTTCTAATAGTCTACTACGTATTTGGAGAAAAATATATTTCTATACTGCTTATAAATAAGAATTAAAAGTAAGTGTTTAATTTACACTTAAAATATATGAAATAATAAAAAAGAGTCAAAACTTTTTTATTATTTTCTGAAAAAAAGAGGATTATATCTGGAGTCCCTGCTCTTTCATAACCTTATTATTCCACTCGGACTGATATGTTTTTCCTATGAGGAACTCAACGTTTATATCTGATTTTTTAAGAGTAAGACTGATATTCTCTTCACTATCTCAGAGTATTTCTTTTCCATCACCGTAAATATGAAACATATTTTTTCTTCCGGTATTGTGGATTTGAAGGGTTTTATCATCTTGCAGAATAACTGAGGTTTGTCCTCGAGGATGAATGGGAGCTTTCGGAGTCATAACAAATGCCTCAATTCCATGTGGGATAATTGGTCCTCAGAGTGATCTGTTATAGGCTGTTGAACCTGCTGGAGTAGAAATCACAATCCCGTCTCACAGAAGAGAGAGTGTACCGCTTTGGGATATTTCTACATTAAGCTCGAGGACTCTTCCTCTGGCACTTCTGATATCTATTTCGTTCAGCGCAACAAACTTTGTCATTTGTTTTTTTCCAATACAGAGCTCAGCTGAAATAAGAGGAAATTTTTGAGTGACAAACTCACTTTCTCACATTACGGATTTATCATTGAGAAGAAATCATGCATTTCAGAAATTGATTCCAAGAAAAGGCATTTTTTTCTCATAATGTTTATGTATGGCAGCGAGCATAGACCCATCTCATCCAAGTACCAAAATAATAGGCTGTCAGATATTTTTTAAAAATTCATGGGCTTTTCATGAATCTACGAATGCTTTGAGCTCAGAGCTTTCTTCGTATTTAAAATCTTCATAATAGAGAATAGAGTTGTTTGGAAGCATTTTTATTTCAGTAATATTTTAGTAAATAGTATATTTGTATATGAATATTGCAACAAAATAGAATTTTGATTAATTTTAAATTTAAAGTATAATAATACTATTATAAACAACTTATATGAATTATGTGAGGATGAAAGGTAAATAAATGAAAAAATAAATCAGTAGAAGTTTTTTGAATAGAAGCTTGGTGACCAAAGTGAGTTCAGATGATTATTAATAAACTCATTCATCAAAGATATGATCATGAAATTGTTATAGATACTTTAAAAAAAATATTGGATGTAAAAAAATGGGATGATACGAACTTTATATCATTTGAATCTTTTTTTCTGCGTAAAATTAAAAATGTAAAATCTCATGATACAAGAATGAGCTACCAAGTTCTTTGGAAGAGATATCTAGAAAAGAAAGCAACACATAAAATTGGGAGAGAAGTATCAATGTTTTCAGATGATATAAATAGACTTTTAGAGTCTCCTGATAACTTTGCTTCTGGAAACAGACACGAATGAGTATGAGCTTATTCAATTTGAAAATAATAATCTCTCGCAATCATAGACTTTTTAGGTACAATCTCTGTAATTATTTACAGAGATTTTTTATGCTAGAAAAAAAGAAAAAACCATTTATCAAGAAACACAAAGAGAAAAAATTCTTTGCCTCAACACCAAAAAAGAAACTCAGAGAAAAAAGAAACCCCGAGAATGAGCTCATAGGTATTTATAAACAGGGAAAAGGGAGCTTTTGATTTGTTGATACGGTTGATGAAAAAACAGGAGAAAAAAAATGATACTACACGCACGAATCAAATAAACTTGATGCCTTTGAGGGCGATGAAGTTGCATTTGAAACCAAGAGTTTCAGAGGAAAAGATGAAGCGGTCATTACAAAAGTCCTCAAGAGATCGGAGAATCTTGTAATTTGAACACTCAAAATACTTCAAAACTTCGCTTTTGTGGTGACAAGTGATCCTATTATAAAACAAGATATTTTTATTCCAGGAAAATTTATAGGGTGATACAGTGATGGCGCAAGAGTCGCTGTACAAATTATCAAATGGGAGTGAAAAAATCCAGAAGGTCGAATTATGGAATCGCTCGAATCTCTTCCTGCAGGAAGAGATGATATCTATAAAATTGCCTTTGAAATGGGAGCGAGAAAATCATTCTCAGATACCATAAAACAGCAAATAAAAGACTTTGAAAAAACAATTTCTCAGCAAGAAATAGCAAAGAGAAAAGATATGAGAAAGCTCTTGACCTACACGATTGATGGAGCTGAGAGCAAGGATCTTGATGATGCTATTAGTATCGAAAAAACAGACAAATGATACAAACTCTATGTCCATATTGCAGATGTTTCACACTATGTGACAGAGGATAGTCCACTAGATAGAGAAGCGAGAAAGCGTGGAACGAGTATATATCTTGTAGATCAAGTGATTCCTATGCTTCCTGCAGAAATATCAAATGGACTCTGTAGTCTTCATCCATGAGAAGATAAACTGACCGTGACCTGTGAGATGGATATTTCACTTTCGTGAGTCGTTACAAGGTGAGATGTCTATACCAGTATTATTCTTTCTGATTATAGACTCACGTATCGTGAAATAGACGAAATGATTTTTTGAGATATTGCGATTGAAGACGAACTCCAATTTTGAAAAACATATACCTGAGTTCTGAAAGAAAATATTTTTCTCTTGAAGCAGCTCACAGATATTCTGACAAAAAATACGAGCCTCAGAGGATCTCTAGATTTTGATTTTCCTGAGACTAAAATTATTCTCGATGAGAAATGAAATCCAGTAGAATACAAGAAATATGAGCGATATGATTCCTATAAGATTATTGAGGAATGTATGGTTTTGGCAAATGAGACCATCTCAAAACTCTTTATGAAATATCCATTTCTCTATAGAATTCATGAAAAACCGGACGAAGAAGATGTAGAAAAATTTATGAAGCTTTTAGAATCTATGGGCGTGAGTGAAGATATTCCTGCTGATTTTTCTTCGCTGCTGGAAGTTTTAAAACAAAATCCAAAGCTCTTTCATCTGCAAAAATTACTTCTTAGAAGTCTACAAAAAGCAAGATATAGTGAAAAAAATATGTGACACTTTGGTCTTGCACTTAAATTCTATAGTCATTTTACCTCTCCAATCAGGAGATATCCAGACCTGCAAATACATAGAATCCTCAAAGAAATAATATCTGGTAAATTTACTTCAGAGAGAAAAGAACACTACACGGAAATTCTTCCAAAAGTTGCACGAAGAAGTAGTGATACTGCTGACAGAGCTGAAAAAATGGAGTATAAAGTCAGAGATATGCTCGCATGTAAGTATATGAAAGACAAGCTCTGAGAGGAATTCACCTGAAATATATCAGGCATGATTGAGAAATGATTTTTTATAGAGCTTCCAAATACTATTGAATGATTTGTGAGTTTTGAGATGACCTGACTCCAGTTTAATCCAGAAACGATGAAAATAGAGAGCTATGACGGAACAAAAGAGTTTCACTTTTGAGATGAAATATGAGTAAGATTATTACTCGTAGATTTCTCAAAAATGAGGCTGGAGTTTGAGTTAATATAGTATGTTGAGCTACAATTAAGTACACTCAGGTATACTATTACTCTAATATTTATAAATTATTCTATGAAATACGATTTTGATATAGCCGTGATAGGAGCAGGTTCTGGATGACTGACGGTTGCTTTTGGTCTTGCTGCAGCTGGGAAAAAAGTCGCGCTCATAGAGCGTGGGCCAATTTGAGGAGATTGCACGAACTTTTGATGTGTTCCATCTAAGGCACTTATCGATATTGCGAAATCATGAAAATATTCCTCTCTCAAAGATGCACTTGTAGAAGTGAGAGAGAGAAGAGAAGTTATCAGAAATGAGGAAACACCTGCAAAGATTAGAGAGCATAATATTGAGCTTTTTGAATGTGTTGCAACTTTTAAAGATGAACATACCCTGAGTCTTTCTTGAGAAAATTCCATTGAAATATCAGCAAAGAATATTGTGATTGCGACGTGAAGTCGGGCTATGAAGCTCAATATTGATGGTCTAGATGATGAAGATATTCTCACAAATGAAAGTATTTTTGAGCTTACCCAGGACATAGAGAATCTTGTGGTAATCGGATGAGGATATATCTGATGCGAGCTCTCAGAGAGTATTGCTTCACTTGGAACCAAGGTAAGTATAGTACAGAGAAATACGCAGCTGATTCCAAATGAAGAGAGAGAATCAAGTGAGCTTATTAAAAATATTCTTTCAGAAAAATGAATAGATATTTATACAGACTTTACCTGAAAAAAAGCTGAGAATAAAAAGCTTGAAATTATTTCCTCAGATGAAAAAAATACAAAAAAAATTTCCTTTGATAAAATACTTTTTGCACTTGGAAGAATCCCAAATGTAGAAAAACTCAATCTTGAAAAAGCAGGTATAGAGTTTGATACACATGGTATTTGTGTAGATAGCTATAATAGAACGAATAAAAAACATATTTTTGCTATTGGCGACTGCGTCAATGGAAATCCACAGTTTACGCATTGGGTCAATAATGAATGACGTTGAGTGGTGAGAAATATTCTGGTGCCAATTCATAACAAAAATGTAAGAACAAAAAATCTCCCAAGCGTTTTATATACGCACAATGAGATTGCCAAAGTCTGAAAAACGAAATCTGAGCTCTTACAATCAATGCAGAAAGAAGATATCGTCACAAAAATAAAAGACTTTGAAACAAACGATAGAAGTAAGGTAACAAATAATACTTCTTGATTTGTACTGATGCATTTTAAGCGTGTTACTGGAAAAATTCTCGGTTCTACGATTTACTGAGAAAATGCTGGAGAAATGATAGGGCAGGTAACCCTCGCTATGGACAATAATATTTCAGCCTACAAATTTTCATCGAGTATTCAAGCGTATCCTACAAAATCAGATCTTCTCAAGAGAGTCGCTGACAGTTTTGTTATAGATACGATTAGTAATTTTAAAACAGAGCTGAAGTATTTTCTGAGCTCTTATGCGCTTCAAATTATTACTGGGCTTATATGGATATCACTCCTTGTATGATTTTTAGTCTATAAAAATAATACTGGTCAAAGCTTTGAGGAGATAGCACTCTGATTCTATAACTTCATAGCTGGAAATCCTATTGGTATTTTTATATTTATTATAGCCTATGCTCTCAGGCCAATAATCTTGTTTCCAGCTTCATTTATGACACTGATGAGTGGAGCGCTTTTTTGATTGAGCTATGGAATTGTTATTACAGTAGTATGAGCTACTCTGAGCGCCACTACAGCCTATCTTATTGGGAGTGTTTTTGGAAAAAAAGTTATTTCATGAGAGGATACTGGAATTCTAGGTCAGATGAAAAAATCAGCCAATAAAAGTCCTTTTGTATCGGTTCTTCTTACAAGACTTTTGTTTTTTCCTTATGATATCGTCAATTATATTTGTGGTTTTTTGAGAATAAAATATATCCCATTTACTCTTGCGACCATTTTTGGAATACTTCCAGGTTCGACAGTATTTGTACTTGCATGAGCTGCATTTTATAACAAAGAACTGACATCTTTTTCCCAGGCCTTTGAAAATATAGATAGTAGCTTCCTGTATATCGCAGCAGGATTATTTATCGTCACAGTTGCATTCGCAAAACTCCTAAAGAAATTCATAAAATAATTCTCACTATCAAGTTATCTATATAACTGGAAAAATTTATAATTTCTAGTAATATATTAAAAATATTTTTAGTCACGAGCTCATGAAATATCATAAAACCGTCACGAGTTTATCAATTCTTCTTTGGGCTTTGATTATCTTGGCAGGAATATCTGTTTTTTTTGCCTATGATCTGAGTATTGAAACAGTGATTTTTTGAGCGAAAAGTTTTGTAGAACAAAATATGATTTTATGAATCACTATTTTTATCATTGCTTACATAGTAAGGCCTTTATTTTTTATTCCAGCGACCCCCTTTGATTTATTCTCTGGTATGGTATTGGGACCTTGGCTTTGATTTCTTATTTCATTTGTTTCAACTCTATTTACCAGCATGTTTGGGTATGTGGTATGAGTCTTAACGGGAGGTATTTTTATTAAGCACAAAAAAAAGGATAAAAAACGATTCGAAAAACTTAAAAAACAACTGTATGAAAATACATTTTTCACAACGATGATGATGCGACTGATGCTTTTGCCCTATGATCTCACAAATTATATTTGTGGATTACTAAGGATTCCATTTTTTAGATTTGTATGAGGAACTATGGTTGGTGTACTCCCAACATGTTTTATATTTGTTTCTGCTGGGGCAGCATTTTATGGAAAAAATATTACCAGTTATCAGACACTTACAGAAAATATTAATTACACAACACTTATTTTTTCATCTGTGCTGCTTATTTGAGCATCTTTATTTGCTCGATATCTCAAAAAGAGGTATAAAGAAATAAGTTTATAATAATGACTTGTTTGCAGAATCATTGTAAGCTGCATGTAATAATTTCTTCGTAAATAAAATTTTAAATTTGTATTTTGAGTTTCTAAAATATATAATGCTTTCATTATTATTTTAGAAAAAAAATATGAGCCATACAGAGCAAGATGCTTTTGAAAATGCAAAAGCGCAAATTCACAAAGCCTACAAATTATTTTCTCCTGATAATGCACATGCAGGAAAGCTCAGTATCATAGAGCAGCCTAAGAGAATTCTCGAAGTTTCTGTTCCTGTGCTTATGGATGATGGAACTACAAAAGTATATACAGCTTTCAGAGCTCAGCACAATGATGCAAGAGGACCATTTAAATGAGGAATTAGGTTTCACCAAGATGTATCAAGAAATGAGGTAAAAGCGCTCTCGACTTGGATGACCTTTAAGTGCGCTGTAATAGATATTCCGCTTGGAGGTGGAAAATGAGGAATCATAGTAAATCCAAAAGAGCTATCATCGTGAGAAAAAGAAAGGCTTTCACGAGGCTATGTGCAGCAAATTTATAAGTATCTTGGTCCAAAAACTGATGTTCCAGCTCCTGACGTCAATACCACACCACAAATTATGGCATGGATGATGGATGAATACTCTCGGCTTGTAGGAGCTTATACTCCAGGAAGTTTTACTGGAAAGCCTCTCTCAAGCGGGTGATCAGCAGGACGAGGACAAGCTACTGCTCAGGGATGAGTCTACGTGCTTGATAAAATGTTAGAACTCAGATGAGATAGCATTGATGGAAAAACTCTTTGCCTGCAATGAGCTTGAAATGCAGGGCTTACGATGGCAAAACTCATGGTTGAAAAATGAATCAAAGTTATAGGAATTTCAGATTCAGGAGGTTGAATTTATAATGCTGATGGTCTTGATATTGAAGCAATTTCAAAACTCAAAGATGAGTGAGAATCAGTCACAGATTATTCATGAGAATGTGAGCAGCTTGACGCAAAGCAGGTTCTCTACAAAGAATGTGATGTCCTTATTCCAGCAGCGCTTGAGAATCAGATTACTGGTGAAAACGCTGATAAAGTGCAGGCAAAACTCATTATGGAGCTTGCAAACGGACCAATTACACCAGAAGCAGATGAAATTCTCGCAAAAAATAATATCAATATTATTCCAGATATTTTGGCAAATGCAGGCTGAGTAATGGTGAGCTATTTTGAATGAGTACAAAATGATATGAATCTTTACTGGGAAGCTGAGGAAGTACAAGAAAGACTCAAGAAAAAGATGGAGCAATCAGCAGAAAATGTCTTTAATACAGCTGAGAAATATGAGACAAATTATAGAATGTGAGCCTTTATCGTTGCAATGGAGAGAATATTTAATGCCATGAATGATAGAGGAGAGGTATAATATTATACATTCACGAAATAATATGCTATATTTATTATAATATTATAAATATAGCATATTATTTATGAAATTAATTCCCTGGACTTTTAAAAAAGATACAACTGAGGTAGTTCAACCTTTACGTCAAAGATTTGAAGATATCGCTGCACATGCTGAGAGGAAAAAAGCGGAAATTGCAGCAGAAAAACAAGAAGAGGAAGTTATTTCCTGAGTTTTATCTCGAGTTCAAAGTAAGGTTGTAAAAATTCAAAATTCTCATCAAGAAGTTGATACAAAAGAGTGAGTATCTGAAACTAGCGGAAAAATAACGTGAGATTTGTTAATAGAAATTCCTCAAAATATGTTTGGAGATATTAGACATAGACTTGCCACAAAGCCTGATATCAAAATTATTTCTGATTGAAATAAAAATTTTCTTCCCTTGAGTGAGCTACGTGATTTACAGGATATTATAGAAAATTATATTTTATGATGAAAATTTCGCTTATACCATCCAGAAACTAAAGAGAAAATATTTGAGTGAGATTGGACTTTTCCATATTTTATCAGTCCAGATGGTTGACATAGAACATTGAACGAGTTATTAGTATTTTGATTTGAGAACCCCTCACTCTTACACTCAATAAGAAAGCCTCAATAATTTCTTTAGCTATTTTTAAGTTTTTTCTCTATAATGCTTTACAGATATCGTAAAGCATTTTTATGAAATTATTTTCTGATTTTAAAACTTCTGAGAAACTCTCACTGAGCTTTGCGCTTTTTTGATTTTTTTCTTTGCTCTTATTTTTGTTTCTGATAAATATTACCTATTTTTTTATATGGTATGCTGAACAAAAAGAGATGAGTTTTTCAAGTATGAATGTCAGCTATCAGAATTATTTAGAAAGTGAGGGGAGTAGTAAAGATATTGCTTGACTCAAAAATTATCTCCTATGAAAGGATACTATCATAATTCCTGAGATGTGAGAACTTATTTGCTCACCTGGAGTTGCCAATAAAATCAAAGAAACTCCAGAACAGGTAAAAGATGATCTTATATACCAAGATGGAGAGACTATTTATTTTATCTACTCTAAATACTTCAGATGAGTGGGGGAAGTAAAAGTATTTTTTGATACAACTCCGTATATCAATTCTCAAATTATCATTATAAAGACAGGATTAATATTTATATTTCTTGTATTTATATTTCAATTTTTTCTTTGAAAATATATTTCTCGAAGACTTTTAAAAGACTTGCAGAATATTTCTGAAAGTGTGAAAAATATTAGTATTAATGGAAATACAAAACTCAGTATTTCTGAAAATCTTCCGAAAGATGATGAGATTCGTATTCTCTCAGATGCCCTTAATAATTCCTATGATACGATTGAACACCAAACATCGAAGCTGAAACAGTTTCTTACCGATGTAAGTCACGAGTTTAAAACGCCTCTCATGTCAATGAGCTCAAGGCTGGATGTTCTGGCAAAAAAGAAAGAAAAAAAATCTCTTGATCCAGATGATATTACAGATTTTTTTGCGCTCACAGAAAAAAATATTTTGAAAATGAATCATCTCCTTGAGACTCTGTTTTTTCTCTCAAGAATGGAGGAGAAAAAATCTGATTTACAATATGAATCAATCATGCTGAAGGATTTTGTTGAACAAAAAATAATATGACTATGAGAGTATTTTTCTCATAAACACTTAGAATATACTCTTGATATTCCAAAAGATTATAAGCTACTGGCGGAGAAGCAGACATTTTCAATTCTGTTAGACAATCTTCTCTCAAATGCGATGAAGTTTTCTCCAGATCATATGAAAATTCGGGTTTCAGCAGGAGAATGATATATAGAAATTGAGGATAACGGTCCATGAATTGATACATGATTGTGAGAAAAAATATGGGAAAAATTTTATAGAAAAGATACAAAAAAAGAATGATTTGGAATATGATTGTATCTCGTCAAGCGAATTATTGATATATATGATTGGAAGATAGAAGTGAAACCTGCAGAAAAAAAATGAAGCATTTTTATACTTAGATTAAAAAAATAACACATGAAAAAAATACTACTTATCGAAGATAATAGAGAAATATCTGAGAATATCAGAGAATACCTAGAATTAGAAGATTTTAAAGTAACCCAAGTTTTTAGTGGAGAAGAGGGAATTGAAAAAGCAACAAAAGAAAATTATGATTTAATTCTGCTTGACCTCATGCTCCCAGAGGTAGATGGAATTGATATTGCCAGACGTGTTCAACAAAAAAAATGAACTCCAATCATAATGATTACAGCAAGAGAGAGTATTCAAGATGTACTTTCTTGATTTGAAGTGTGAGCTGTGGATTATTTGATAAAACCATTTCATCTCTCTGAGCTTCATGCTCGGATTATGGTACATATATGAAAAAATAGCTGAAAAGATATGTCAGATGATGCAGTGTATCATATATGTGGAATAGATATTGATACCAATAAACACAGCTTTCAAAAAGATGGGGAAACACTGCATCTCACTCAGAAAGAATTTCTCATTATTGAAAAACTTCTTGAAAATAAAAATAGGGTTGTTTCAAGGGGAGAAATTATCGAGTACCTTTGGGGAGAGGAGAGTCTGTTTGCATGAGGAGATAACAAGCTTGATGTGTATATTTCAAATATTAGGTCTAAGTTAGCAAAGTGACTGATTGTGACGGTAAAATGAGTATGATATAGAATCTGAGAGTGTGATTAAGTTCTTGTTAAGGCAGAATATATAAGATGTATACGTTTATATTATTATTTTTTGCACATGAAATATTTCTTGGCTCTTACAGTCCTATTGTGAGTGTTAGTGTCTTGTGGTTTTGAAAAAACAACAAAACCAGATAGTGCGAGTGAACAAATTAATACAGTTATTAATGAAATCACACAATGAGATACTCTGGCAGAAAGCTCTGAAATTGATTCTGAGCTCACAGCATCATGAGTTATGTGAGTTCCAGAAAATGTGACAGAAGAAATAATAATTGAGGAAAAAGATGAGCCGAGTGAAGCTCAAAGTAGCACACAAAAATTAGTAGAAGAACTAGAACAGGTAGAAATTACAAATAGCAATTATCAAAATTATAGCTCAACTCTTATTGGTAATACACAGCATACTGTTATTTTTTTCCATGCTGACTGGTGCCCAAGTTGCAGCGCAGCAGAAGAAGGTATTTTAGCTGGTGATATTCCAGAAAATCTGACAATTTTAAAAGCAGATTTTGATACGCAGCTTGAACTGAGAGAAAAATATAGAGTTGTAGCGCAGCATACTTTTGTATCTGTAGATGAGAAATGAAATCTTATATCAAAATGGGTTTGAGGAACGACGGTTGAAGCTATCACGGAACGATTATAAGGTTATATATATATTAAAAAAGACTTTGGATATGTATCAAAGTCTTTTTTAAGTTATAATTAATATATTGTGATATAATAAATTCATATTTTTTAAGAGTTTATATGTTTCTTTTACTTGTAGCTTTTTTTTCTTGAATTCTTACGGTGCTCTCGCCATGTGTCCTTCCACTTCTTCCTATTATACTTGGTACGAGCGTCTGAGAATCTAAATCTATGAGAGCACCGATTCTTGTAATTGCTTCACTGAGTTTTTCAGTATTTATTTTTTCTTTGCTTTTAAAAGTCTCAACGCTTCTGATTGATGTTTCGCCAGAAGTTTGGAAGATTTTTTCTGGAGCTATACTCATATTTTTGTGATGTATCACGCTCTTTCCAAAGATTTGGGATTCTATTTCAAGCAAAATATGACTCCACAAAAAATCGCATAATTTACTTCATGCCCATGGATCAAAAAGTGGAACATTAAAATATCTATGAGTATGATTTGCACTTTGACCTGTATTTAGTTCATGTAGTCCAACCTACGCCCTCATTCTTGCTATTATTCTTCCAGCATCTCTGATTTGAGGGCTGGCAGCACTTTTCGCTTATATAGTTTGATTAGCTGCTGTGTTACTTCTCATTGCATTTGCCGGACAAACTATTATACGAAAGATGTTGTGGGCAAGTGCAGCAAATGGAACATTTAAAAGAATTTTATGAATTCTATTTATTATTATCGGTCTGATGATTGTTTCGGGCTTTGATAAAAAAATAGAAGCAAAAATGCTGGATTTATGATTTCTCAATACAACAAATTTTGAACAAAATATTATTGATAGTATAGAGATTGAGAGTTTTAGTGATGAAGTCTCACATAATAATGATGATATGCAATTATCATTTCTTGAGAAAAAAGATACAAATACATGTTCAGGTTGAGCATGTGAAAATGAGCAATTTTCAGAAAATACTGGAAGTATGATATGACAATTGGCTCCAGAATTTACAGATATTACAAACTGGATAAATTCTCCAGAAATAACTTCAATCCATGATTTGCAATGAAAGGTTATCATGATAGATTTTTGGACTCTGGGCTGCGCAAACTGTATTGCAACCCATGACCAAACACAAGAATTATATGAAACATATAAAGATGAATGATTCGTGGTGATCTGACTTCATGCTCCTGAATTTTCTTATGAAAGAAATATTGAGCTGGTAGAAGATGCAGTAAAAGAATACCAAATTACTTTTCCGGTAGCGCAAGACAATGAATTTTCTACATGGCGAAAATATAAAAACAGATATTGGCCAGCATTTTATATCATTGATAAAAATTGAGTTATCAGAGAAACTCACTTTTGAGAAGGTGGAAAAGATAAAAAAATAGAAACCATTGAAAAACTTCTCCAAGAATCAGCATAATTATGCAATTTCCATACAATTCCTTCATATCATAATATGGAGTATTTTATACTAAACTAAAAAGTGAATTATGAGAGAAACTATTTCAAAATATTTTACCATGAAAACAATCTGAATTATTGGAATTATATCTATTCTTATTATTTTTGCATGAGTTGCATTAGGATCGAATAAGAACACAAGAAGTGCAAACACTATGGCACAAGAAGATGTGATAATAGATACAGAAAACCTTGAGGAAGCTTATTTTGCCTGAGGTTGTTTTTGGTGTATGGAGTCTATTTTTGAGTCTCAGCCATGAGTAGAGTGAGCGTATGTTTGATATACAGGATGAGACGAAGCTACCGCTACTTATGAGCTTACTTCAGCAGGGGATACAGACCATAGGGAAGGGGTCAGAGTATCATATGATCCAGATATTATTACCTATAATAAACTTGTAGAGCTCTTTTGGACGCAGATTGACCCTACTGATGATGGTGGGCAGTTTAATGATAGAGGATTTGTATACACCACTGCAATTTATTACAACAATGAAGAGGAAAAACAAATCGCAGAGCAGAGTAAGGCAAACCTAGGAACTTCTATGCGATTTGATGAGCCAATCGTCACTCAAATACTTCCAGCTCAGCCATTTTATGATGCTGAGGACTACCATCAAAATTACTATAAAGAGAATTCTATACGATATAAGCTCTATACATCTTGATCAGGAAGAAAAGAGTTCATAGAAGAAAACTGGCAAGACAGGATTGAAGAATTAGAGGGCAAAGATTTTGTGGATGGAGAATTGACTCAAAAACAAAATGATGGAACTACTATGTACAGTGAGCAAGAACTCAGAGAAATGCTGACTCCAATTCAATATGAAGTGACCCAAGAAATGGGAACTGAGCCAGCCTTTGATAATGCATATTGGGATAATAAAGAAGATGGAATTTATGTAGATGTAATAGATGGAACTCCACTGTATAGCTCAAAAGACAAATTTGATTCTGGTACTGGATGGCCAAGTTTTACAAAAAGTATAGATGAAAGTAATCTCAAAATCACGACGGATACGCGATTTTTTATGACACGAACCAAAGTTGATTCAGCAACTTCATGAGCACATCTCGGACATATATTTGAGGATGCACCAGAGGAGCTTGGATGAATTCGGCATTGTATTAACTCAGCTTCACTCAGATTTGTTCCAGCAGATGAACTTGAAGCTCAGTGATACGGAGAATACGTAAGTATGTTTGAAACTCAGCAAGATTCTGAAAATCAATCAAAAGAGCCTGAGGCTCCTGAAACTTCAACTTCTGCTCCAGTAACAGAGGAGAGCGAAGTTTCACAAAATACCGAAACAGAGATGACAAATGAGTCCCAAGAAACTCAGGAAATAATAGAGTATCTAGAGGTTAGTACATCAAATAATGCATCAGTATTTGTTATGCCAGCGAGAAATTGACAAGTGGAACTCTCTGAGAGTGAGCTCAAATCCATGCTAACGAAGACTCAATATGCTGTAGCCATAGAATCAAAAACAGAAACTGCATTTAATAATCCACTCTGGGATAATAAACAAGCTGGAATCTATGTAGATATTGTCGATGGAACTCCACTGTATAGCTCAAGAGATAAATATGTTTCTGGAACTGGTTGGCCAACATTTGTAAAGCCTATTATTTCAGCAAATGTCACAGAGCATGAAGACAATGTGTTATTTATTCAGAGAACAGAAATAAAAAGTGCGACGAGTTGAATCCATTTATGACATGTGTTTGATGATGGACCTGAGGATAGAGGAGGACTCAGATACTGTATGAACTCTGCAGCTATGAGGTTTGTCCCTCTTGAGGATATGCAATCTGAGTGATATGGAGATTATATTCAGTATGTTCAGTAAAATAAAAAAATCAGCTTTTGCTGATTTTTTATTATTTGTTTTTTTAAAGTAAGTTCATTGCACTCTTTGATGTGTCTTGCGTCTCAGATGCTACTCTATTATCTATTTTTCTATGTCTAATTTTCATAGAGTTAAACTCAAGATCAAATCCATTTTCAATATCTTCTCGTTTTGAGAAATCATGAATATATCCATAAAATCATACCGTGTTGTCGTTTCAAGTATAGACCCAAACTGCGGCTCTATTTGGTCTGAGAGATTCAACTTTTTCTTGAGAATCCGCTGCGTCAAACCCGAACCTATCATCACTAATTCATGCGATAGTAATACTAGGATTTTCTGGACCATCTACCTTATAGGTAGCTCAGATTTCAACTCATTTCTGTAAAAGTATTTCTCCCGCTTTTTCTGAGTTAATAATTCTTTTCATTTCACCACTTTTTGCTTCGACAATTTCTGTTCCTGCTATATAGGCATAAGTTCATTCAATTATTTTTTCCATTATATAAAACTATGAAATAATATATGTAATTTATCTATCCTCATTATAATACTCTATATTGATTTTTAAAACAAGTTTATGAAAGCATCAGATTTATTTGTAAAAATTCTTGAAAATAAAGGAGTCAAAACCATTTATGGAGTTCCTGGTGAGGAAAACCTTGATTTTCTTGAGAGCCTCTCTCAGTCCTCTATTGATTTTATAACCGTTCATAATGAACAAGTAGCAGTATTTATGGCTGCGACCTATGGTCGATTTACGGGAAAACCTGGAGTGGCTCTTGCAACCCTCGGTCCTGGCTCAACGAATATGATGACAGGAGTTGCCTACGCGCAGCTCTGAGGAATGCCAGTAATTGTGATTACAGGACAAAAGCCACAAAATAAATCAAAGCAATGAGCCTTTCAGATTATTGATGTGGTTGGGATGATGAGTCCAATTACGAAATATGCAACCAGTATTGTTTCATGAAATAGGATTCCCTATATTTTAGAAAATGCTTTTCGCATTGCAGAAGAAGAAAAACCATGAGCCGTACATCTCGAGCTGCCTGAGGATATTGCATCTGAGGAAGTTGACGCAGAATATAGTATTACAGATTTGTGAACTCACAAAATCCGAAGACCGGTTGTAGATGAGAAATCACTCAAAAATCTTATAGGAGAATTAGAGGCAGCAAAAGCTCCCATTATTCTTATCTGAGCTGGAGCGAATAGAAAGCGTATTACCAAATATCTCACAAAATTTATTGAGAAGTATAAAATTCCGTATTTTTCTTCACAAATGGGAAAATGAGTGGTAGATGGAAGCCAAGAGAGTTATCTCTGAACAGCGGCTTTGACCAGTGGAGACTATATACATGATGCTATAGCAAAATCTGATCTTATTCTCTCTGTAGGATACGATAATGCAGAAAAACCAACAGATATTCTCTGAATTCATGGAATTCCGGTGATAAATATCAATTTCGTCACTTCAAACTTTGATTATGTCTATAGTCCGTATCTCGATGTTATTTGAGATATTGGAAATGTTTTTTGGAATCTCTGTGAGGCTCAAATTGATAGCTCAAACTGGGATTTTTCTGAAATAATGAATATCAATACTGAAAACTGGAAAAAAATAGCAGCAAATCTTGCGCTAGAAGATGATATCCCATATATGATGCCTCGCAGACTTGCAAAGGATTTGAGAGAAGTACTCGCTGATGATGATATCCTCGCGCTTGATAATGGTCTGTATAAAGTCTGGCTTGCGAGAAACTATACTGCCAAAAAACCAAATACTCTATTGCTGGATAATGCGCTTGCGTCGATGTGAGCATGATATGCAAGTGCTATGGAGGCAAAGAGACTCAATCCTCATAATAAAGTTGTATGCGTTACAGGAGATGGGTGACTTCTCATGAATCTGTGAGATATTTCAACCGCAGTGCGACTCTGACTTCATATGGTAATAATTATTCTCAATAACGACAGTTATGGGATGATAAAGTGGAAGCAAAAAAATGAGAATTTCTCAGACTATGGACTCGATTTCTCAAATCCAGATTTTGAAAAACTTGCTGAAAGTTTTGGTGCAACATGATATACCGTAGAAAAAAAAGAAGATTTTAAACCGACTTTAGAAGCAGCGATTGCAGGGAAATGAGTTCATATCATAGATCTCACTTTTGACTATCCAGCAGATGGAAAAATCTGCTAACATGATTCATTTTTTACTCTTTTCATTACTCTTTCAAGACAAAAATATACGTTAAAAACCATTGTTAAAAACTCATAATTTCTACATTTTTTTCACAATCTTTCGTGTTTTTGCCCTATTTTGTGGAAAAGTCAGTGATTTTCGTGTTTTTCAAATCACGATATAAAAGAGAGTATATTTCGTATATACTCTCTTTTGTTCTTAATCATTTTATGAGTTGTGATTCTCAAGATATTCTTGGATTGCTTTGTTAAAAGCTGGAATATCATCTGGATTTCTACTCGTAATGATGAAATCATCTTTCACAACCTTTGAGTCTTCCCAAAGGGCTCATGCATTTTCAAGATCTTTTTTAAGCGATGGCCAAGAAGTAATTTTTTTCCCTTTTACTCCATCAATCTGAATCAGAAGCCACGGAGCATGACAGATAGCAGCTATAAGCTTGCTATGTTTATGGAAATCAAATATGAAGTCTGTAGCCTCTTTGTTAATTCTGAGGGTATCAGGATTTGCTTGTCCTCCTGGAAGTACCAGCGCATCATAGTCATGAGGATTAATTTCTGAGAGTTTTTTATCGACGCTGACACTTCCATCATCGTGCGCTGCCTCTATTTCTCCAAGTTCTGGAGATATGACATGGACTTCATGTCCTTGCTTTTTGAGAAAAGCTTGCGGCTTTGTGAGTTCTGAGTATTCAAAACCATTCGTTGCGAGAATTGCGATTTTCATAGTGTTTTATTTATTATCTAAAACACTAGTATATTTCATTGGAGTAAAGAGTCTGTAAATAATTAATCGTTTTTCTGTTTGAGACGCTGAATTGCATTTCTGTATCTCACATAGTTTTTTCTGCCCATGTGAAGCGCTGCATAATCGAGCAAATTGGTGATAAAGAGTCTTATAAAAACAGGATCTTTCACAAGATATTTAAAATATGCTCTATAAAATTCTAGGCTTGTAATTCTCCACTTTTTGAGTTTTTCTATTGAATCACTGTGTGTACTCTCTAGTGGTGTGAGGTAGTGAGTATGAACAGTTTCTATTCCAGAGATTTTAATATCCTCGATGAACATTCTCATCCATAAATCTACATCTTCACCAAAATTTATATCTTTATATCATCCAAGTGAGCGCAGTACCTGAGATCTTATAAACATGGTCTGATGATTGAGTCACTTCAAAAAAAATGATTTTGCATCAACACTTGGTACAGTTAACGTTTGAGGAATAACTTCTCAATGCTCATCCATATTTTGAATCGCTGAAAAAGTTGCTCAAATCTGTGGATTTTGTTCCATATGTGTGAACTGCTCTTCGAGCCTTCTTGGCATATCAATATCATCTGCATCGTGAATTGCAATGTATTTTCATTGAGCTGACCCAATAGCAAGATTTCTTGCATTTCCTCTGCCTAAATTTTTTTCTGGAGTCAGTAAAAGTATATTATCAAACACTCTTTGGTAGTCTCCAATGATTTCTCTAAGTTCTGTATTATCAGGATTATCTAATACGATGATGATTTCAATATCTTTGAGTGTTTGAGCCGTAACACTCTCAACTGACCTGCGGAATACATCCTCAGGTTCGTTGTAACAGGGGATGATAACAGATACTTTTGGATTCATATATTTAATTCATTTTAGTACTGGTATTTGAATGATTGTCCGGCACAATTTTTGAATTCCCTACGACATGTTTTATTACATCGACATCCTCATCTGGCATATCTTTTCAGTATTCGAGCCAGTACTCCACACGAAATGCACAGGCTTGCATGTATTCACATCATGTACAAAAAGGATTTGGAATCAGTTTTGCTCCATCTTTTTCTGGATAGTCTTCTCTGACTCCCCACATCAAATAATTTCCGTTGCAGTGTTTCATAGTCTCGTGTTTAGAATTGGAAGTTTATTATAATTTAAAAATAATAAAAGTAAATAATAATTAACATAAAAGAATAAAGGGCCCGAAGGCCCTTTTTATTCTTGTGTGATGCGAAAAGAAAAGACAAGTCTTCCTATCTCATTCACATGCTCGGTAGGAATCAAGAAGTATATGATAGATACCTTTTCACCATGAATATGCACGGAAGCTATATTTGGATTTCCCAAATAATAGAGATCCAGCTCCGTGGCAAATGCCCTCATGATATCCATTTCACTCGTCATATCTCCAAGCTCAAATGAGCATATGGACCATCTTCCAATGAGCTCATAGCCATTTGCCTGCCTCAATTGCAGGAGAGTGCCAGCAAGTTCTGCTTTTGTGAACTCCATTTTTATTCCCCCTGTATCTGTTTTTTGTTTGTTAAAATATACTATTCATTATATCTTTAAGAGTCAATAAAATATTAAGTTTTTATTAGATTTTGGCTTTATTAACAAGTTTTTCACAGAGATTTTCATCTCAAATGGATATT
>Ga0100391_1001424_pt1 | contig 26820 bp, 21 predicted proteins | sample CryGeymeta201515_FD_81541 | JGI IMG/M metagenome (GOLD analysis project Ga0100391, IMG submission 81541) | Groundwater microbial communities from Crystal Geyser aquifers in Utah, USA - Crystal Geyser metaG 2015-15 | ecosystem: Environmental > Aquatic > Deep subsurface > Groundwater | place: USA... | reverse complement strand
TTGATGTTCTTGCAGAGCGACTCCAGTTCTTCGTGGTAGAGCAGGTAGGCGTCCTGCTCGCCCACCACCGGGAAGTCGTAGACCTGGTGCACGCTCATCGGCTCGACTTCCTTCCACTCGCCGTCTTCCCAGTAGCGGCCCTTGGCGGTGATCTCGCGGATATTGATCTCCGGGTTGAAATTGGTGGCGAAGTGGTAGCCGTGGTTGCCGGCGTTGGCGTCGAGGATGTCGATGGTCTCGATTTCATCGAAGAGGTGCTTCTGGGCGTAGGCGCAAAAAACGTTGGTCACGCCGGGGTCGAAGCCCGAGCCGAGCAGGGCGGTGAGGCCCGCCTGCTGGAATTTTTCCTGGTAGGCCCATTGCCACTTGTATTCGAATTTCGCCTCGTTGGGCGGCTCGTAGTTGGCGGTGTCCATGTAGTGCACCCCGGCGGCGAGGCAGGCGTCCATCAGCGCCAGGTCCTGATAGGGCAGGGCCACGTTGATGACCAATGCCGGTTGCTCCGCCAGCAGGAATGCAGTGGTGGCGGCGACATCGTCGGCGTCGAGCGCTGCGGCGCGGATGCTGACACCCTGTTTGGCCTGAACATCCGCCGCAATCGCCTGGCATTTGGCGACCGTGCGTGAAGCCAGCACAATCTCGGTAAAAATATCCGAAAGTTGTGCACATTTGTGGGCAACGACATTGCCGACTCCGCCGGCTCCAATGATGATGACTTTAGACATGCTGTAAAATGTGAGGGCTCTGTCTCAGAAAGCAAGTCAGTCTATTGGCCGTTTTGCGGTGCGCATCCGAAAAAAAAAGCGGTCGCCTGACGGCGACCGCTTGCAATGAATAATAATAATCGCGTGAGCGGACGGGGCCGCTTTTACGCTATTCCTCTTCGTCAGCTGCAGGAGCGTCTGCTTCAGCTTGCTCCTTGGCTTCCTCGAGGGCGGCTTTGCGGGAGAGGCGGACTTTGCCTTTCTCGACGCCGATGCACTTGACGACCATTTCGTCGCCCAGTTTACAGATGTCTTCGGTCTTGTTGACCCGGAAGTCCGCCAGCTCGGAGATATGGACCAGGCCTTCTTTGCCGGGCAGACACTCGACGAATGCACCGAATTCCTTCACGCCGCGCACGATACCACGGTAGGTCTTGCCGACCTGGATCTCTGCGGTGCAGAGCTCGACTTCCTGGATGGCGCGGTCCATCGACTCTTTGTCGGTGGCGAAGATCAGCACTTTGCCGGAGTTGTCTTCGTCGATATCAACCTGGGCACCGGAGACTTCGGTGATGCGGCGGATGTTCTTGCCGCCGGGGCCGATGAGGGCACCGATTTTTTCCGGGTCGATTTTGATGGTGTGGATACGCGGGGCGTGCTCGCGCAGTTCCTGGCGGCTCTCCGGCATGTGCTCGGCCATGATGGCCAGAATCTTCATGCGGGCCTCCGCGTTTTGCTTGATGGCTTCGAGGGTGATGTCGAAGGGCAGGCCGTTGATTTTGAGGTCGAGCTGGAAACCGGTGATGCCGTCGGGTGTGCCGGCGATCTTGAAATCCATGTCGCCGAAGTGGTCTTCTGCGCCGAGGATATCGGTGAGGATGACATGCTTGGTGATCTTGCCGTTCTCGTCCTTTTCGGTGACCAGACCGGTGGAGATCCCGGCGCAGGGTGCGGTGATCGGGACGCCGGCATCCATCAGCGAGAGGCAGCCACCGCAGATGGAGGCCATGGAGGTGGAGCCGTTGGAGCTCATGACTTCCGAGACTACGCGGATGGCGTAGGGGAACTCATCTTCCGGCGGCAGGATCGGCAGCAGCGAGCGTTCGGCCAGGGCACCATGGCCCTGTTCGCGGCGGCTGGTAAAGCCGAAACGGCCCGCTTCACCAGTGGAGAAGGGCGGGAAGTTGTAGTGAAGGATGAAGGACTTGCTGGTTGCGCCGCCGGTCAGGCCATCCACATCCTGGGTGTCGCGGCTGGTGCCGAGGGTGGCGATAACGAGCGCCTGGGTTTCACCGCGGTTAAAGATAGCCGAGCCATGCACGCGGGGCAGCACTCCGGTGTCGCAGGAAATCGCGCGCAGGTCTTTGGCTCCACGGCCATCAACGCGGCGGCCGGTGTCGAGGATATTTTGCCGGTAAAGTTTCTCCTGAATTTCGTCGAAGGCGCGGGCGATGTCGTCGCCATTCACGTTTTCGGCCCCGAGTTTTTCCTCCAGCGCCGAAGTGGTTGCCTTGGCGATGGCTTCGATCGCCTGCTTGCGCTCCGAGTAGCTATCAAAGCCCAGCGCTTCCTTGACCTTTGCGGCGGCATGGGCTTCGCAGAATTCGACGACTTCCTGAGGGGTGCAAACCAGAGGGAATTCCTTCTTGGGCTTACCGGCCAGTTTTGCCAGTTCGCGCTGGGCGGCGATGATGGGCTGGATGGCCTGCTGGCCATATTCCAGCGCTTCGTAAAAACGTTCGTCCGAGATAAATTCGGCGGAACCTTCGATCATGAGCATTTCGGTTTCCGAACCGACATAGATCAGATCCAGATCGGAGTCCAGCATTTCATCGTGGGTGGGGTTGGTGATAAACTCGCCGTCGATTTGGCCGACACGAACGCAGCCGACCGGCCCGTTCCAGGGGATATCGGAGATCAGTGTGGCGGCAGAGGCGGCGTTCACCATCAGCACATCCGGCTCGTGGATACGGTCGGTGGCGAGCAGCAGGCCGATGACCTGCACCTCGTTCATGAAGCCCTTGGGAAAGAGCGGGCGCAGCGGGCGGTCGCACAGCCGCGAGGTGAGGATTTCCTTTTCGGTCGGTTTACCTTCACGTTTAAAGTAACCACCGGGAAACTTGCCGCCGGCGGAGAATTTCTCGCGGTAATCCACCGTGAGCGGAAAGAAGTCCTGACCGGGGCGGAGGGTAGAGGCTGCGGTGGTGGCCACGAAGAGTTCAGTCTCTCCGGAGCGGATGGTGACAGCGCCACTTGCGAGGCCTGCCAGGGTGCCAGTTGCGAACTCGATGTCGAGCACATCAACGCTTACGTTGTGTTTTTGTTTCATTATCTTGTCTGTATCTTGCTTGTTGCATTCAACGGCACGTCGGGGATGGGACCTTCGTATGCCGCCAGCACCGCAAATCGGTTGCGATGCTTCGGGAAACTATTCTAAAAACAAAATGCCGGACTTCGTGAAACGAAGTCCGGCATTCCCGGAAGTCTATCGGCGCAGCTTGAGTTTTTCGAGAATCGCGGTGTAGCGATTGAATTCGGTGCGCTTCAGGTAGTCGAGCAGCTTGCGGCGGCGGGCCGTCATGGCGATCAGGCCGCGGCGGGAGTGGAAGTCCTTGCGGTTGTCGCGCAGGTGCTCGGTGAGGTGTTTGACGCGCGCGGTGAGCAGCGCAATTTGCACCTCGGCGGAGCCGGTGTCGTTTTCGTTGGCACCGAATTCTTTAATAATAGCCGCCTTATCGACGATGGTATCTGTGATGTCTGACATTTGTATTTGATGTTTGATTTTCCTGGCTACGGGTGCCGGATTGCCGGAACCGTCGGGGCCGTCACCTGACCGCCCTGACCGCTGGAGCCTCCCGCCAGTGGCAGGAGACTAGCCGGGGAGCGGGCCCTTCGCAGGACGCGCCCTCACGCTGAAGGGCAGGAAGATGGGGTGAAGTGCCGGATGTGCAAGGCTAAAATTCAGCTCGCGTGACCGCGTCAGCCCACTTCACGGCAAGATCGTAAGACCTTGTTTATCTGTCTCTTTTAAGAGTGTGATGGAACTTACAGGAATGCATTGGTTCTGATTGAATACTAGTTATGGTGAATTTGAAAAGGATGTTGCACGCTGTGTGCTGGCTGGTCGCCCTGGGCACGTCTGCGCTTTCCGCACAGGCAGTACCTTCCACCAGCGATGTGATCAAGCGGGCGCGGGCGACTTTGGGCTCGGAAAAGGCTTTGGACGGGGTAGTCACACTTCGTATGTTGGGGACGCTGGATCCGGTTGATCCCAAAGTGCCGGACGCGACGGTGCTCATCATCGCGCGCAGACCCTGCTCGCAGCGACTGGAAATCCGGGTGGATGACCTGGTGGAGACGACTATTCTCAAGGGACGCAAAGCCAGCATCATCCGCTCGAATCTCAAAGAAGAGGCATCGCAGATGCGGGATTTGACGGACGTGGAGCTGCAGCGGCTACGCTACAACACCCGCCAAATCTTTAATTTTTACCGGCCGGATTTTAAGTGCGGGGAAAAAGCCACCCATGAAGGCATGGTGACGCACCGGGAAAAGCGGGCCCATAAAATCAGGTATAAGCATCCGGAGGGCTCGGAGACGGTGCGTTATTTTTCAGTCGAGGACGACACCTTGGTGGCTTCCGTCTCGGATGATGGCGTCGAGAGCGTGAACCGCGGGGAGCAAGTGGTGCAGGGGATTAAGTATCCCCAGTCCATCGAATACTACGAAGACGGGCGGATGCTGCATACGATTTACTTGAATGAGATTTCAGTGAACCAGCCGCTCGCCGATGGGATTTTCGATGTGCCTGCGGCGGCCATAAATGAGTTGGGTCGCCAACAAGTGCTCCCGTAGTGTGCCCGCTTGCCGGGCGCCTTTGCGGTGGTGGACTGGGGCAGGCGTATCGAAGCCGCCGGGGGCGTCCGCGAGGGGCTTCGAATTGCTACGCCCGCTCAAGCGCAGACACGCCACTAATATGATTTGTCCATTCGCGGGTGAACTCATCTTTTAAGGATTATTGATTTTGAGTCAGGAATACGGCTGCTGGCCTTGCGCTCTGCAACAAGACTTGTTTTGGTGCTTGCATGCTAAAGATTGACTTTTCCAACACACCTGAATTTCACAACGCGCTACGCGATTTCTGCGCCAAGGCATCGACCAGTGGGGATGTTGCGCCAGTCGTTGCCGAAGTGCTTGGGGCGATCCGCCAGCGTGGCGATGCCGCTGTCCTGGAATACACCCGGAAGTTTGACGGAGCCGAGATGCAGGCCGCCGGTTTGCGGGTCTCTGCCGATGCGCTTCAGGCTGCCGTTAACAGTCTTTCCCCGGCGGATCGTAAGGCGATCCGGGCTTCGATGGCGCAGGTGAAGGATTTTCACCAGAAAACCTTGCCCAAGGCCTGGCAGGCCAAGAACCGGCAGGGCGGTATTGTCGGCGAACGTTTTTATCCGATCCAAAGGGTTGGCCTTTACGTGCCCGGTGGGAACGTGCCGCTGGTCTCCACCGTGATCATGACGGCTGTGCTGGCCAAATTGGTCAAGTGCCCGCAGATCGTGGTCTGCACCCCGCCGGATGCGGCGGGAAACATCGCGCCGGGCATGCTGGCTGCGCTGGCTATGGTCGGCATCGACGAAGTTTACAAGGTAGGTGGGGTGCAGGCGATCGGGGCCATGGCCTACGGAACGCAAACCATCCCTGCGGTGGATAAGATATACGGTCCGGGCAATGCCTTCGTGATGGAAGCCAAGCGGCAGGTGCTGGGCACGGTGGGGATCGATCTGCTGCCCGGCCCGAGCGAGGTGATGGTGATCGCCGATGGCGGTGCGAATCCCGCCCATGTGGCTGCCGACCTGCTAGCCCAGGCGGAGCATGGCAGCGGCAAGGAGATCATTTACTTCGCCACCACCAGTAAGGTGTTGCTCGCCAAGGTGGAGAAAGCAATCGCACAGCAGATGCCCGGCCTCCGCCATGCCGAAAAATGTAAGACAGTGCTGGCCGAGCGCTGTCTCGCCGTCACCTGCAAGTCACTGAACCAGGCGGCCGAAGTGGCCAACTACATCGCCCCCGAGCACCTGGAGCTACAGGTAGCGGACAAGTCCATCGAGCCGCTCACCCGGCAGATCACGACTGCCGGTGCCATCCTGCAGGGCTACATGACGCCGACCGTGGTGGGCGACTTCACCGCCGGCCCCAGCCACACCCTGCCGACCGGCCGCGCCGGGCGCTTCTTCAGCGGCCTGCAGGCCACCGACTTCATGCGCCGCTCCAGCATCGTGCGCTACAACGCCAAAAGTCTCGCTGCCGCCGCACCCGTGGTCGAAACCTTCGCCCGCCTCGAACAATTGGATGCCCACGGCAAATCGCTGAGCATTCGGCTCTAGGGTATTTTATAAATTACCAGTATAAGTAGTATTGACAATACTGTTTATCTTGGTAATTTACGTTTTGTGGATTATTTAAGGCGTCATTTAGAGGCCCGTTTACAGCGGCATGCGGGCTTGTTTAAGACGGTCTTGCTGGCGGGTGCACGGCAGGTGGGCAAAAGCACGCTGTTACAGCACGTTTTTCCAGAGCTCAGGACGGTGGTTTTTGACCCGGTGCAGGATATTTTTGGTGCGCGGGCTGACCCGGATCGGTTTTTAGAGACTTTCGGTGCGCCCCTGATTTTAGACGAAGTCCAGTATGCCCCGGAATTGCTGCCAGCTTTAAAGCGACGGGTGGATCCATCTGAAGTTAAAGGACAATACTTGCTCACCGGATCTCAAAATCTGTCGGTGTTACGCAATGTTTCCGAGAGTCTGGCCGGTCGCATCGGAATTTTAAGATTGGACGGTCTGACTCCTGCTGAGAGTTGTGGGCGAGCCAGTGATGGAAGCTGGTTGGAGGCTTACTTGAGCGATGCCAATGCTTTTGTCAAAAATGTAGCGGATTGGCCGATTCTATCATTGGACCAGTCCTTGTGTGAACACCTCTGGCGGGGGGAGTTACCCGGATTGACGCCCTTTGAAAATGCAGATGTGCCGGCTTACTGGAGTGCCTATGTGCAAACTTACGTGGAACGCGACATCCGTATGATGGCCGACTTGTCGGATGTCGGGCAGTTTGGGCGCTTTTTGCGTCTGGCCGGTGCGTTGACCGGCCAGGAGATTGTTCAGACGCAACTGGGAAGAGAGTTGGGGATCAATCCAAAGACGGCCCGCAGTTGGCTCAATCTTTTGCTGTGGTCTTATCAGTGGTTGGAGCTGCCAGCCTACAGTGGCAATGCGATAAAAAAACTCTCATCCAAGCCCAAGGGGCATTTACAGGACCCCGGATTGGCCTGTTATCTCAATGCGATACCGTCGCCGGAGAGTTTGTTGAGTAGTCCGCTGCTGGGGGCGATTTTCGAATCGTGGGGTGTGGGCTGGGTCCATCGGCAAGTCCAGCGCTTGCCGTTGGCACCGGTGCTCTATCATTGGCGGACGCAGAACGGGGCCGAAGTGGATGTGGTGCTGGATTACGGGGGCAAGCTTTACCCCATTGAATTCAAAGCCTCATCACGGCTGTCGAAGCATGACAGCCGGGGTATCCGGGCCTTTCGGGAGACCTATCCCCATGCCGCTCCCGGAGTGGTGGTTTACGGTGGGCAAACCGCCTATGCGCTCTCGGAGCATGCAGTCGCCGTGCCCTGGAAAGCGATTTAACCCGTGAGTTATCGCAGCTCTGGTCACGCGCTGAAGCTTGACATCGGCTCATAGTGCTACAATATTGTAGCATCATGAGAACGGCGACTGTTAGAGATTTGCGAAACCATTATACCAGTCTTTTGGACTGGATCAGTGCCGGGGAGGAAATCGTCATCACCCGCCGGGGGAAGGCGATTGCCCGGCTGATCCCGGAACAAGCGTCGGCCGCGTCTCAGGTGGATTGGAGTCAAAGTGCGGCAGTCGCCCGGGATCGCACCAGCTCGCGCATGATGTCAGCGAAGGAATCGCAGGAAATTATTCACGCAGCGGCCGGGCAATGGTAAGTTGCGCGGATACCAGTTTTTTGTTTTCCCTTTACGGAAACGACGCGCACAGCCAGCAGGCTTTGGCTTGGGCGAGAGATCATGACTACCCAGTGACGATCACGAGCCTCGGCGAGTTTGAGCTGGCCAACGCGCTGCGCTTTGCCGAAGTTCGAAAGGGGATACTTCCGGGGCAAGCGGCCTTGTTTTGGGCGGATTTTGAAGCCGACCTTTCGGACGGACGGATTCGGTTGGAAAGGTGCAATCTGGCTGAAGTAGTGGACGGTGCTCAAAGGCTCTCGGCGCAATACACCTTGCAAGGCGGGCACCGCAGCTTCGACATCCTCCATGTGGCGGCGGCCTTGGTGGTGGGAGCGGAATGCTTTCTCACCTTTGACGACAATCAAAGCAAGCTCGCGCAGGCAGTAGGGCTGGCTGTGCCGCTGTGACCGGACCAATCAGCAGGCCCATCAATAAAGCCCCGCCTCTGTTAGCCGCGCGATGCTCTCAACTACGCGTGGCTGATCTTCGGGGTAGGTCTCACCGAACCAGGGGCTGTCGGTTTTGAGCACCAGGCACGTCGCCTGACCGTCTTTAATCAACTGATCCACCAGGCTGGGCAGGTAGTATTCGGATTTCATTTCGCCGCCGCGCTCCGCCAGGAATTTTTCAAAGCCCGCTTCCAGCGGCTGGAACAGGACGGGGGAGAAGCCCCAGAAATTCATCGAGACGATGGCGTCCTCTGCCAGCGGGACGCGCTGGCCGTCGAGTCCGTCGCCGCGCAGCACGCCGTCGGCGTCCGGACCAATGGCGGTGTATTCCTCGACACCTTGCAGCAGGCCGTCTTGCAAGGAGCAAATCCCCCGGTTGACCGTGCCGTGGGGCGAGAGGGTGTTGCCCAGGGTGTAACCGACCATACTGAGTGCCAGCGCAGCAGGTGGTGGCGTGTCCGCTGGCCGGACGCCCGTTGCGGTTTGGCCGTCAGCTGGCGCGGCCAATTCCTGCAAGTGGGCCGCCATTCGCGCATAGGCTTCACGTCCGTAAAAGTCGTCGGCGTTGATTACAGCAAATGGCTCGGTGACGACATCGCGCGCGGCGCGCACGGCGTGGGCCGTGCCCCAGGGTTTGCTGCGCCCCTCCGGCACCGCGTAGCCTGTCGGCAGATCATGCAGGTCCTGGAAGGAGTATTCGACCGCGATCCTGTCCTCGTAGCTTTGGCCGACCTTGGCTCGGAATTCAGCCTCAAAGTCTTTACGGATGACGAAAACGACTTTGCCGAAACCAGCCCGCATGGCATCAAGGACGGCGTAGTCGATCATGGTCTGACCGGCAGGCCCCATGGCATCGAGTTGTTTGAGGCCCCCGTAGCGGGAGCCCATACCGGCGGCGAGTAGAAGTAGGGTGGGTTGCATGATTGGTGGTGGCTTTAGTCGCCGCAGGTGCTGAAGGGTGAAGCGGGCAGGCCGTCTGCGTTGTAGAGATTGCAGCCTACGGGGTGCTGGGTGTAGGCGTAACGCACGGCCACGGGCTTCTGCACCTCCTTCGAAGCGACGAGCAAATCGGTGCCGTCGATCCGGCCTTCGGCCCAGTGCCAGTTGCCGTCTTTATCCTGAATCGACAACCAGGGGATTTCAGTGCCCAGCGAGGGGGTCGGAGGCTCGTAGCCTTCTTTGGTGGCCAGCATCAGGCCGTTTTGCGCGTAGTCGAATTTCACCCGGATGACGCGGCCATCGATTTGGTGGCTGCGGTAGAGTGGTCCGCTCGGCACGACCTCGCTTTTCCCGTAGTTGTGGTGGAGCGCCCAGGCGGCCAGGCGCAGGCCGACATCGTATTTGTTGCGCGGGTGCTCCTTCTTTTCGCCGATGTCGATGGTCACGGCCAGGCCAGTGTTCGGGATGGCAGTGAGTGCTTCCAATTGGGCGTTGCGGATGGCGGCGCGTCCGTCACCGCCTTGTGGATTGTCAGTGGACGATTCGCCCATGGCAGCGAGCTGGACGATGTGGAAGGGAAAATCACCCTGCTGCCAGGCACCACGCCAGCCCTCGATTAAGCGCTGGAGCATGGGCAGGTAGTCTTTGCCTTGTTTCACATTGGCTTCCCCCTGATACCAGAGTGCGCCGCGCATGGCGTGCCCGACCAGCGGCTCGATTTTCGGCATGTAGTTCTGGTATTTGGTGGCAGTTGGTGGATCGCCCGGTGCGACATACCACCAGCCTTCAATCCCCGTGCCAGCCACGGCAGCATTCATTACGCCGACGGGCACCATGAGTTCGTCGAGTAGCTTGTGGGCAAAGACATAGGAGATGGCGTAGCAGCGCCCGGCGGTGTCGCGAGCGCTGGCAGTCCAGTCCTCATCCAGGAAGCGCAAAGCGGGACGGTCGAGGTCAAGGTCGAGGCCGCGTGATTGGTATTTTACCGCCATATTCGACTGGCCCGAGCAGAGCCAGACTTCTCCGATTAGAATCTTGGAAACGGTCTTGGTCGCCGCTTTGCCGTCCTTGCGGGTGACGACGGTCAGAGTCCGTCCAGCGGGGGCATCAGACACCGACTTTAGCCTGTCGGCTGGCATGGGGTCGAATTTTACGTCAAAGCGGCCGTCCGCACCAGCCCGGGCCAGCTTCTTTTCTTGATCCATGGAGACCGAGACCTCCGCTCCGGGCAGGGTCCAGCCCCAGACCGGGACCGGCATCTGCTGCTGAAATACGGCGTGGTCGCCAAAGGGACGTCCGAGGCGGGCTTCCAAAGTCAGCGGCGGTGGATCCTTGGGGAAGTTACTGGCCAACTCTGCGGCATGCAGCCAACCAGCTGCGCCAGACCAAAGGCCGAGCGCAAGAAAGATGAGGCGGTAATTAGGGTGGAAGCGAGTCTTCATACTTTTTGCTTTAATGGATTTGTGCCAGGAGCGAATTTTCACCTAAGCATATGGTATTATTAATAGCAATATACAAACGGAACAGTATATCATCTGGGAACGCATACGGGAACACCGGCGGAGCATGAACTGTCAGACAAAATCATCTGTCGGGTTGTCTTCAACAACAATTGTAGCCGAGCCAGTCTCTGGCTCCCCTGATATAGAAAAGAAAATTGAATGAACCAGTAGATGACACCGATTGGCACAGATCAGAGAACGAAAGAAAGGGAAAAATCTGTGTCCATCTGCGCAATCTGTGGTTTACAACAAACCGGGTTAAGGGAAGAGAAGGTCCTTGCCGGATTCGGGGCCGAAGGGCATTCTGGAAGCTATATCCAGCCGCTAGTCACAATTCCGTTACGGATCCGCCTCCACTCCATGTGACAGCTCCCCTGTTTCTACGGCAGCACGAGTACCGGCGTGCCGACTTCGGTGGCCTGGAGGAGTGTCTGCGCATTCCAGTTGGCGAGGCGAAAGCAGCCGCTGGATTCGGTGCGGCCGACTTGCTCGGGCTCCGGCGTGCCATGGATGCCGTAGCTGGGGCGGTTGAGTCCGAGCCAGACACTTCCGACGGGATTGTTGGGCCCGGGCTGGATGACGAATTTTTCACTGATTCCTTCGCGTTCGGCCGCCGCGCTGAGGATGTTCGGGTTAAACGTGTAGTTCGGATTTTCGACGCGCACTTCGACCTTGAGTTCGCCGACCGGGCGCTTGGCGACCTCGCGGGCGATGCTGACCGGACAGTGAAAGAGCAGCTGGCCTGCGGGATCAAAGGCCTGGAGCTCCCGTGCCTGCAGGCGGATTTCGATCCGGCCAATTTCTTGACCGATGTGGTAGGGCACGACCAGCGGGGCGAGGATACGGTCGCCAGGCTGCAGAGCCGTCCAATCGACATGAGGATTGATACTGCGAATATAGTCGGGGTCGGCGCAGGCCTTTTCCGCCACCATCTCGAGTGTGGAATGGTAGCCGAGATGGTCAAGTTGACCGCGTTCGCGCCAGCTCTCTGGCCGGGGCGTGAGCCTGGCCAGAGCCGCCGCTGTGAGTTCGATATAGACATGAGTCGGCTCTTCGATACTTAGCCATTCGTCCAGTGCCGGGTCCCATACTCCGGTCACGGCCAGCCCACGGCTCGCCTGGAAAGCGGACAGTGCCCCCCGGGTCTGGCTGCCGGGTGCGCCGTCAATCGGGCCCGGGGAAAAGCCCGAACGGGCCAGTGCGATCTGCAGCTCCAGGGCATTTTCAATCGGTCGGCCCGGGGGTGGCACCGGACCCCGCCAGAGCACTTGCGCGGGGTCGAGTAAGGCATAAACGGCTCCCAAAAGTAGAACGAGGGCCAGGATGCCGATGCCGAAGCGCGGCGGTTGCTTCTGTTCCTTCGATTTTCTTGTTTTTTTCGATCTGGCCATGAATTCCTCGTCTAAGATTCGCAGCTCATCTCTGTTTATCAAATATTTTTGACGACTATTCATTGAACCGGGTCAGTCGCTGGCCCCTTCATTCCTTTCTGATGAAAATTCTATTGTCTCCGAATCGTGAACCAGCTTCGATTCGGTTTTTACGAATGAAAAAGACTTTCAACGCCATCATCAACGCGCTCCCGCATATTCAGGACCTGCACGCTTACGTGCCGGGCGAACAACCGCAGGGTGACGGGTGGACAAAGCTCAATACCAATGAAAACCCTTATCCCGCCTCGCCCAGAGTGGCCGGTGCGGTATCGGCCGAGTTGGAGAAGCTCCGTCTCTATCCGGAGCCGCGCAGCATCAAGCTGCGCGAAGCCATCGCTAAGCGCTATGGATTTTCTGCCGGGAACGTCATCATCGGCAATGGCTCGGATAATCTGCTTGATCTCGTTACCCGTTGCTTTGTCAGCGATCCGGGAGCCGGCTACAGCGTGCCGAGTTATTCCCTCTATCCGGTTGTCTGCGGCATGTCGGGCCAGCAGCTGATCGACCTGCCTTTTGACCGCTCGATGGAGCTGCATGTGGCCGCTCTGGCCGCGACCGATGCCAAGGTCTTTTTCCTGACCAATCCGAACGCGCCCACCGGCGTCGCCTTTGCCCGCGCCGAGATCGAAGCGGTCCTGCAGGCGATCGACGGCCTGCTCGTTGTCGATGAAGCCTATGTTGATTTCGGCGGTGAAACCGCCATCCCGCTGCTGCGCGACTTCGAAAATCTCATCGTGGTGCGCACTTTTTCGAAGTCCTACTCCCTGGCCGGTATGCGCGTAGGCTACGCCCTGGCCAGCGCAGGCATTATCGGCATGCTCGACCGGGTGCGCGACGCCTATAACGTCGACCGCATCGCCCAGGCGGCGGCGCTGGCCGCTTTCCAGGATGTGGGCTACTTCGAGGCGCAGCGCGAGAAAGTTATGGCTACCCGCGATGCTACCCGCAGGCAAATCGACGCCATCGGCTGGTTCACCTATCCCTCGGCCACCAACTTCCTCTTCACGGAACCGGTCAATGCCGCAGGCGAAACCGGGGCGGAAGTGGCCGCCGATCTCTTTCGTTTCCTCAAAGAGCGCCGCATCCTCGTGCGCTATTTCCCTAATCATCCTTTAACTTGCGCTTTCATTCGCGTTACTATAGGCACGGATACTCAAATGCAGGTTTTCATCGAAGGCATCCAATCATGGCTCAACAACGCATAGCAGAACTCACCCGAGATACCAATGAGACGCAGATCCGGATGGAGCTGAACGTCGATGGCACGGGCGCATCCGAAATCGATACCGGGATTCCCTTTTTCGATCACATGCTGACGCTGTTTGCCCGGCACGGGCTCTTTGACCTCAAGCTGAAAGCGGTGGGCGATATCGACGTGGATTACCACCACACGGTGGAAGACACCGGCATCGTGCTCGGGCAGGCCCTCAAGCAGGCGCTGGGCGAGAAGCGGGGTATCCGCCGCTATGGCTTCTTTCTTCTCCCGATGGATGAGTCTTTGGCCCGCGTCGCGCTGGACCTCTCCAACCGCCAGGCCTTTGTCTATCAAGTGGATTACAAAGAGCCGATGGTGCGCGACTTCAGTATCGGCCTGGTGAAAGAGTTCTTCCAGGCCTTTGCCAACGAGGCCGGCTGCAACCTGCACATCAATCTCGAATACGGCGAGGAGCCGCACCACATCGCGGAAGCGATCTTCAAATGCTTCGCCCGTGCGCTCGATGCGGCTACGACTATTGATCCGCGTCTTGGCGACGCCGTGCCGACCACCAAGGGCACACTCTCGCAATAATTGCTGATGGAACGACGAAGACTCGGCCGCAGCGGAATCGTGGTTTCCGAGATTTGCCTCGGAACCATGACTTTTGGTTCGCAACTCGACGAAGCCGCCTCCTTCCAGGTGATGGACCACGCCTTCGAGCATGGTATCGATTTTCTGGATACGGCGGAGATCTATCCCGTGCTGCCCAAAGCGGAGTGGATGAACCGCACGGAGGAAATCGTCGGCAAGTGGCTCAAGACCAAAGACCGCGACGAGATCATTCTCGCCACCAAGGTCTGCGGCCCCGGCCACGGCTGGTTCATGCCACCTGTGCGCAAGGGCAAGACCGCGGTGGACCGGCATCATATCCGCCAGGCCATTGAGGGCAGCCTGCGGCGGCTTGGCACGGATTACATCGACCTCTATCAGGTTCATTGGCCGGACCACGATTTCGGTTACGAGGAAACGCTCACCACGCTGACCGGGTTGCAGGAGGCGGGCATGATCCGCGTCTTCGGCTCGTCCAACGAAACCGCCTGGGGTGCCATGAAAGCCAATCAGGTGGCGCAGGCCAACCATCTTTCCCGCTACGAAACCATCCAGAACAATTTCTCCATTAACAATCGGCGTTTTGAAGATGCCCTGGCCGACATCTGCCGGAGGGAGGGGATCAGCCTTCTTCCGTATTCGCCCATCGGCGGCGGGGTGCTGAGCGGGAAATACAACAACGGTGCTCTGCCGGAGGGGGCCCGATTCTCTGAATATTTGAAGCAAGGGGACGAGCGGCAGCGCATTATGGCCGAGCGCTTTGTCAATGAGAAGTCACTGGCCACGACCGCTGAACTGATTGAGCTTGCCAAAGAGCACGACATGGACGTCGTGACCCTGGCCGTGGCCTGGAGCAAGCAGCACGATTATGTGGCATCCACTATCGTGGGCGCGAACTCGATTGAGCAACTGAAGCCCAGCCTGGCCGCTGCGGATCTGAAGCTCAGCGATGCAGTGCTTCAGACGATTGACGCGATCAGCGAGCGCTTTCCTTATCCGATGGGCTAACGAATGGTGCCGACTCGGATGATTTACACCTGCTTCAAGGCAGCCTAAGATATTTTCAGTTTGAAGAAGCATTTTAGAGAATTTCATACTCCGCGAACCAGCTTAGCGCTTGGTGCATGCACGCACCTGGTCGGCATTTTGAATCTGACGCCGGACTCCTTTTCAGACGGCGGGGCCTTTGTCGATCAAGCCGCTGCGGATGCCCATTTTCTGCGCATGGTGGAAGACGGGGCGACTATTATTGACATCGGCGGTGAATCCACCCGCCCGGGCCACACGCCCGTGTCAGCGGAAGAGGAGATCCGGCGGGTGGTGCCCTTTATTCAATCGATACGCCAAAAATCGGATGCGCTGATCTCCATCGATACCTCTAAAGCTGCTGTTGCCGCCGCTGCGCTCGCTGCTGGAGCGGATATCGTCAACGACGTCTGGGGTGCTCAGCGCGACCCGCAGATGGCCAGTGTCATCGCGCAAAGCGGGGCGGCCTGCATCCTGATGCACAATCGTCCGGCGGAGCAAGCCGGGCAGGGTGATGTGATCGCGGCAGTCACCGCCTTTTTAGGCCGATCGGTGGCGCTTGTGCAGGCCGCTGGTGTCCGCGAGGATGCCATCGTCCTGGATCCGGGCCTGGGCTTCGGCAAGACCTATGAAGAGAACTGGGCGATTATGCGCCGCCTGAACGAGCTCACGCGCCTCGGCTATCCCTTATTGCTGGGGGCCTCCCGCAAGTCCATGATCGCCAGTTTGCTGAACGTGCAGGATCCTCAAGCCCGGCTGGCCGGCACCCTCGGCACCACCGCACTCGCAGTGCAGGCCGGAATCGATTTTATCCGCGTCCATGACGTCCGCGAAAACCGCGAATGTGCGGACGTGCTGGATTACTGCCTGCGAAGGTCCTGACCCGCAGCAACTGCGGGAGCACGGCTATGGTTTCGTGCTGAGCTTTTCGAGCAGCTGGTAGTTGCGCCGCAACATCGCGCTGGGGTCTTCCAGCAGGCCGGCAGCCACGCGGGCGTTATCGAGCAGTTGCTGACTGATGAGCGTGGCCAGCCCGTCGTCGGACTCGCGCAGCACAGCCAAATTTTTGACCAGCGGATGGCGCGGGTTGACCTGCAGCTTGACCGCAGGCTCGCCGCCCAGGTCGGGGCCGCCGGCCTTTTGCTGCATGGCTTTCATCATTTTGCGCATCTGCGCGGTCATCATTTTGTCCGCATTGACGATCATGGCCGGGCTGCCCACCAGGCGTTCGCTGGTGGTGACTTCGCTGACGGCATCGCCGAGCTTCTCTTTGATGAAAGTGCACAGCCCCTCAGCATCCTCTTTGGCCAGCGCTTCGCCTTTGTCGGCGTCGGTTTCCGGCGCGATGGCATCGAGGTCGATCTCGTCGCTGTCGGCGGATACGAAATGCTTCTCTTCAAAAGCCCGGGCATGATTCATCACGAACTCGTCGATCGGTTCGTAGAGGTACAGCACCTCGATCTTGCGTGCCTTGAAGGCTTCGTAGTAGGGGCCGGACTCGATCGCACTGCGGCTGGGGCCGAAGAGGTAGTAAATTTCCTTTTGGCCCTCCGGCGCGCGGCTGAGATAATCGTCCAAACCGGTGGTCTGGCCAGCTTCGGTGTAGGAGGACTCGAAGCGGAGCAGCTTGAGCAGATGATCGCGGTGGGTGAAGTCGGTGGTGACCCCCTCCTTGAGAAACAGCCCGAAGTCCTGCCAGAATTTGGCATAAACTTCCGGCTCCTTCTGCGCTTTTTCCTCCAGTGTTTTGAGGAAGCGCTTGGTCAGCACCTTGTTCAGCTTCTGGATCAGCGAGCTGTCCTGCATGGACTCGCGGGAAATATTGAGTGGCAGGTCGGCGCTGTCCACCACCCCGCGCACGAAGCGCAACCACTCGGGCAACAGGTTCTTCGGCTCGCTGTCGATCAATACCTTGCGGCAGTAGAGCGAAACGCCCGGCTCCATCCGCCCGAAGCCAAAGCCTTCCATGTTCTCGGTGGGGACATACAGGATGCTGTTGATCTCCAGCGGGGCATCGGCGTTGAAGTGCAGCCAGAAACGCGGCTCATCGAAGGCGTTGGCCTGAAATTTGTAGAACTCTTTGTATTCCTCTTCGCTGATGTCGCTCTTGCTCTTGAGCCAAATTGCACCGACGGTATTCAGCACGTCACCCTCAACCTTGACCGGAAACGGCACGAAGGCGGAGTATTTTTTAATGATGCCTTCGAGCCGGTGTTTTTTTGCGAAATCCTGATAGTCATCCTTGAGTTTGATGACGATGCGGGTGCCGCGGCGTTCGCCCTCGACCGGCTCGATTTCGTAGGCCCCCGAGCCGTCGCTGGACCAGCGCAGGCATTCGCCCTGCTGACGCCAGCTGCGGGTGTAAACGTCCACCCGGTCGGCCACCATAAAGACGGAGTAGAAGCCGACGCCGAACTGGCCGATCAGGTTTTCGTTTTTCTCGCCGGATTCCTTCAGCGCATTAAGAAAGGCCTTGGAGCCGGAGTGGGCAATGGTGCCGAGATTTTCGATCAACTCGTCGCGGGTCATGCCGATGCCGAAGTCGCGGATGGTGATCTCGCCAGCCTCTTCATCGGAGCTGACCTGGATTTCGAGGTCGAGCTCGGCATCGTAGATGTCCTGCTCGGTCAGTTGGGTGTGGCGCAGCTTCTCGGTGGCATCCGAGGCGTTGGAGACCAGCTCGCGGAGAAAGATCTCTTTATCCGTGTAGAGCGAGTGGACGACAATATCGAGGACTTGCTTGACCTCGGCTTGGAATTCGTGGCGTTCAGGTGTGTTGGTTTTGCTCATAATGGAATCAGGATTTGGAAAAATGAGGGTGAAAAATGATAAAGGCGTGGTTGAAAATCAAGTGTTGGGTTGCGGAGTTCGGGATGAACCGCATCCACCAGGTTGAACCGCGTGAGGCGAAGCCTTTTACCCGGCTAACGGAACTGGTTTTGCTCCGGCTGATAGTGATAGTCGGCGCTGGCGAGACGTGACTGCAGTGCCGCGCAATCAACATCGTGGGTTTGGCACAGATCCTCCAGTGAATCCGCGTGATTGCGCAACTCGGTGTTGACCAGTCCTACCAGCAGGTGGGGATCCATGGAGGCAAACTGCGTCCAATCCATCATTGATTCCGGGCTGATTTATTCAACAGCTTGCTCTGTCCGCTCACCGGGTAATCCGCGCAGGACGAGCTCGTTGGTCAATTCACTGCTGGAAGTGAAGCTGGCCCAGCGTTCAAGCATACTGCGCGTCTGCGCCAGATCGGGATCCTCTTCGCTGAGCTCCGGCACTTCTTTGGACTCAACATAAACAAAGGTGCCTCGTTCGCCGAGATTCAACATCGGGGAAATTTCACCGGCATTCAAGGACTGCGCCTGCTGCAGCGCCGAACGGTTCAGCCCGGACGGGGCATCTTTGACTGCAAAGCTGGCGTAGGAGTTGGCGCTTAGGCCAAGTGATTCGGCGGCCTCGGAAAATGCGGTGCCTTCGGCGATGGCCGCTTCGAGCTCGGCCTTCAAGCTGGCTCCTTTTTCATTGAACAGGCGGCGCTTTTCCTGGCTTTGGTAGTCCGCACTTACTTCGGCAGCGACCTCTTCGAAGGGTGGGATGACCGGGTCGATCCGGCTCTGGTAGATCAGCACGGCGTAGCCGCCATCGACTTCGTAGGCATCCGAGTAGTAGCGTTTGTCGGTCAGGGCAAAGGCGGACTGCAGCATCTCGGCGGAGAGAGCCCGCTGGCGGGCACCCGCTTCCGTGAAGGGCTCGATCCTGCTCAGGCTGACGCCGGATTGATTGAGTAATTGGTTGAAGCCGGCGGAATCACGCGGGATTTGATCGCGGTAGAGTTGGTAGGCAAAAGCGGTTGCGGCTTCGTGGGCCTGCTCGGCAGCACGTGCCTGGGCATAGCTGCGGGCGACGGCCTCGCGCACCTTTTCGAAAGTAACGGGTTCCGGCTCAGGCGCCGATTCGCCTTCAGCGGGCTCGGGTGCCGGGTTGGCCGCCTCGTATTCGGCTACGAAGCTGGCGCGTTGGGCGGCGAAGTGCTCGCGCAGTTCTGTTTCACTGGCTTCGGCTGCCGGATCGGCATAACGCGCACTTTCAAAGAGAACATAGCTGGCTTGGATCCGCTCCGGAATTTCGTAACTGGCTTGATTGGTTTCGTAATAGCTGGTCAGCGCGGCTTCGTCAGGTGCGATTTCGGGCTGGAAGCTGGCGTAGGGGAATTCGGCAGTGGCCAGTGCCAGCGTGGTGCGGCTGCGCTGGGCCTGCGCCGCTGCTTCTGCCGGGAGCTGGTAACCCGGACCGGCCAGTGCCTCTGTAACCTGCTCGATCCGGTAGTCTTCCTCCAACACCCGGATCACCATGCCCTCGGGCGCACGCGGGTTTGACTCAAACTGATCGACGAAACGCGTGTAGGCATCCATACTAAAGGCACCGTCCGGACCGCTGAAGGCATTTTTGCTGCGAATATACCCGCCAAGTGCTTGCTGGTCCGGCACGGGGATGCTGAGTGCATCAGCCAGATGCAGCATGGCGATGCGACTGGTCAGCAGCCCCTGAAACTGCTGCTCCGTGCGAATTTGCTGGCCGTTCAAATATGCGCTCAGCGAGACCCGTTCCACCAGCGGGTCACGCTCGCGCGGAGCATTCAAATCAATCCCATAGAAGAGATTCTGCTGGTAATTGGAACGGTCGGTGGTGCAACCCGGGGTGTTCCCGATGGTGAAAACGAACGCGAGTATGATTACCCCGAGCAGCGTGAGGAATATCCAGCGCCCGTGGCGAATGAGGTGATGTTGAATCCAGGAGATCATGAGTAGTGGAAAAAGATAAACCCGTGAACGTAAGGGGGACCTTTGCGCTGTCAACCAATTGCTTGCGCTAGAGCAGGTCGCTGATTTTTAGCTGGGCCGGCGCGCAGTCTTTGAGCGAGATCACCTCGTCCAGGTAGGTCCGGATGGCGGGATCGGCCGAGGCCACGATTTCGACGCCCTCATTGTTGCCGTAGCCTTCAAAGCTTTGCTTGAAACTGCCCAGGCTGATTTTCTCTGCGGGCTGGCCCGGTTGATAGGCCCGGTCGCGCTCTGCTTCGACTGTTTCGCCCTTGATGGGACTGAGGTAGCCGAGCTCGCACAGGCGGGAAATACTGGAATTCAGAATGTGACTGGGCACGCGGAGTTGCTCCAATAACTCGCTGGAGTGAATCGGGGCTTGCCCGGAGTGAAAGCGGCGGGTGACCAGCAGCAGGACGCTTAGGGAAATGACTTCTCGGGTGCGCTCGCTGATCTTTTGCCAGGCATTTTCATTGGTCAGAAAGTCGGCGTTCTGCACGGCGTAGGTGACCTGTCCTCCCAGTAGAATCAGCAGCCAGAAGATGTAGAGTCCCAGCATTAAAATGACGATAATGCCGACCGAGCCATACAGACTGTTGGTCTGCACCACGCGATCCACATACAGAAACGACAACTGGTTGTAGAGATGCAGCAGCAGGACGACCACAACACTGCCACAAAAAGCGGGCCACCAGCGCACCTGCGTATTCGGGATAAACCGGAAGAAGACGGCCAGCAGTGAAACGATCATCAGAAAACTGAGGATCGGCGAGAAAAAAAGAAATAACGCGGCCAGCATGTCGCCCATCGGCAGCGTCTCCATCCTGGAGACGATTGCATTCATAATCCTGAGCGTGGCGGCCAGCGTGCCCAGCACGGCGCCCAGGCTGATGAAAGTCCAGTAGGTGACAATGCGTTCGCCCAGTTTGCGCCCCTGGCTCACCCCCCAAAGTGTATTGAATGAACCTTCGATGGAACTCAGCACCTGTAAACCAATCACAAAGAGCATGATCAAACCGACTGCCCCGAAAGTCCCGGACGAGGCCGCTTCGCTGAACTGGTTGATCATGCCAAGCATTTGCTGCTCCATCGGATTATCCTCCCCCGCCTCCAGTTCGATTTGTGGCGCGGCATAAGCGATGGCATCGTAGATTTTTTCCATTACGACTTCCTCGCTGCCTTTTTCCAGAGCAAAGCCCGAGATCATGATGCCCAGCGCGATCAGCGGGCCAATACCGATGAGTGAGTAAAAAGTCAGCGCGGCGGCCTGGACGGGGATCTGGTTGCGGCGCAGCCCCTGCCAAGTCAAAGTGAGCACCCGCAGGATGTGGTAGAGGCGGGCACGCAGGGTGCGGCGCCCGAGGTATTCCAACTCCCAAATGTCGCGGCCCATCAGATCGCGGGTGCGTTTGGCGTATTTCTTTACGCGCTGCAGGGCATCGCTTACTGTTGCTGTGTCGGAAGGCTTCACCTTGTGTATGCTTGCGGATGAATGATCAGAAGAGGTTGAGTTGCACTTGGTCGAAGAACTCGGCAAACCGCCCCTTTACTGCGAGGTAAGCGAGCAGGCCGTTGCCGCCGACTCCCATCACGATTGCCAGCAGCATCGTCGAGAGGCGGGTTGCCAGCGTCGCCACAAAAAGTCCCGCCCCGCCCAGGCCGAAGGCCAGGAGCAGCAGCGGGTCGCCGAGTGCCCAGCCGACATAAACACCGAATCCCATTCCGAGCATGCTGCGCCCGCGCACCAGCGGATACACTTCACTCACCGCCAGCAGCAGCAGGATGGCGATGACCAGGTCAAAGAGCCCGGCCAGTAGAATAGGGTAGTTCAGCAGACGCGTGAAAGCGGATTCGCTGATGGCGGCCTGAATCGCATGGTGATGCGGGACGAGTAGCGCGAGTGCCGATAGCAGCAGCATCACACCCAGCGTCATCGAGGCGAGCTCGACCGCTTTTTCAAAGCTTTTTTGGCGCTGTTTGAGGTGCCGGGTCTCGTCGGTGTCGCCCTCGGCTGCCTTTAGTAGATCTTCAACCCGGATGCTGGTGTCCTCCTCTGCTTTATTGTCAGTGGCGGCTTTGTCGTCACTAGCAGCGCTTGCGCGGAGCTTTAAGCTCTGACTCACCGGAAAAATCTCCGCCAGCAAGGCTTCGTTCGCAGCGATGGCGACCCATTCTTCCGTGCGTTCATCCTGATATAGGGTATCGCCAGTAATCTGCCCGGCTTCTGCCAGAGTGCGCAGTTTGGAAATGTTAAATGGACCCCGCGACTCGTCTTGTTCGGGTGTGCGAATGTAGTATTCAGGCATAACGCAGAATCAGTAAGGGTGCTGGTTGTGTAAAAGTGAGTCGTTGCAGCGGGCGGCTTAATCGGAGGCAGCTTGAACTTTTGCCGGGTTAAGCTGTATCGAATTGCAAAGAAATAGAGCAACAGGTGCTCCAGTCAATCCAAGCTTGTGACGTAAAAAAGCCCCTCCGCTGCGCGGGAGGGGCTTTGAGCATGAATGGAACGCTTGCGCCCGACTACTTCAGCGCGGCCTGCGCCGCTGCCAGTCGTGCGACCGGCACGCGTGGCGGCGAGCAGGAAACATAGTCCAGGCCGACTGAGTGGAAGAACATGATCGATGCGGGATCGCCACCATGTTCACCACAGATGCCGAGCTTGATATCCTTCCTGGTCTTGCGGCCTTTCTGGGCACCGATCTCAACCAGCTGGCCGACGCCTTTGGCATCGATCGATGCGAAGGGGTTTTGCGGCATGATATCGAGCTCCTTATACTTGCTCAGGAAGGAGCCGGCGTCGTCGCGGCTCATGCCCAGACCCGTCTGAGTCAGGTCGTTGGTGCCGAAGCTGAAGAATTCAGCAGTCTCGGCGATTTCGTCAGCGGTCAGTGCACCGCGCGGCACTTCGATCATCGTGCCGACCAGGTATTTGAACTGCACCTTTTTGGCTTGCATCACTTCAGCCGCAACACGGTGGATCACCGCAGTCTGGTGCTTCAGTTCGTCGGCAAAGCCAACCAGCGGCACCATGACTTCGGGAATCACCTTGATCGGTTTCTTCAGCTTGTAGCAAGCGGCGGCGGCTTCAAAGATGGCGCGGGCCTGCATCTCCGTGATTTCCGGATAGGAAATACCGAGACGGCAGCCACGGTGGCCCAGCATCGGGTTGGCTTCATGCAGGGCATGCACGCGGTGCGAAATCACCTCGATATCAACGCCGAGAGCATTGGCGAGTTCGCGCTTGGACGATTCGTCGTGCGGAAGGAACTCGTGCAGGGGCGGATCCAGCAGGCGGACTGTTACCGGGCGTCCGCCCATGGCTTTGAACAAACCAGTGAAGTCTTTACGCTGGAAGGGCAGCAGCTTCTTGAGCGCGGCGCGGCGTTCATTCTCGTCGGAGGCGAGGATCATCTGACGCATGTAGTTGATGCGGTCGCCCTCGAAGAACATGTGCTCGGTGCGGCAAAGGCCGATGCCTTCCGCTCCCAGTGCAACGGCGGATGCTGCCTGCTCGGGGGAGTCGGCATTGGTGCGGACGCCCAGCTTGCGATACTTGTCGGCCCAGGTCATGACCTGATCAAACAACTGGTAGGTGTAGCTGTCTTTGGCCTTCATCTTGCCTGCGAGAACCTGATCCACTTCCGAAGGTGCGGTCTTGATCGAGTCTTCGAAGATTTCGCCGGTCGTGCCGTCGATGGAGATGTCATCGCCGTCCTTGAAGGTTTTATTGCCAATCGTCAGCGTGGCAGCAGCGTAGTTGATCTTGACTTCGGATGCACCGCAGACGCAGACCTTGTTCATCTGGCGCGCCACCAGTGCCGCGTGCGAGGAGACACCGCCGCGGGAGGTCAGGATGCCGTCGGCGGCAATCATGCCACGCAGGTCTTCCGGCGTGGTTTCCACCCGGCAGAGGATGGCGTGGCCACCTGAGTTGGCGACAGCTTCGGCCTTGTCAGCTGAGAAGCAGATCTTGCCGGCGGCCGCTCCTGGACCGGCCGGTAGCCCGGTCGTCAGCACCTTGGCTTTCTTGACCGCAGCCGGGTCGAAAACGGCAACCAATAACGAGGAAATCGAGTCAGCCGGGATCTTTTGCAGGGCGACCTGCTGGTTGATCAGCTTCTCCTTATTCAGCTCGACGGCGATACGGACGGCTGCCAGACCGGTGCGTTTGCCGTTGCGGGTCTGCAACATGTAGAGTTGGCTGTTTTCAACCGTAAACTCAAAGTCCTGCATGTCCTTGAAGTGTTGTTCCAGCTTCTTGCGGACTGCCTCGAGGTCGGCGTGTGCCTGGGGCATTTCTTCCTTCAACTGCGCAATCGGCTTCGGTGTGCGGATGCCGGCTACGACGTCCTCGCCCTGTGCGTTGATAAGATATTCGCCGTAGAATACTTTTTCACCATTGGCCGGGTCGCGGGTGAAGGCGACACCCGTGGCGCACTCGTTACCCATGTTGCCAAAGACCATCGCCTGCACATTGACGGCGGTGCCCCACTCAGCAGGGATATTGTATTTCTGGCGGTAGAGAATCGCCCGTTCGTTTTGCCAGGAGTTGAAGACGGCACCCACGGCACCCCAAAGCTGCTCGTAGGCATCCTGCGGGAAGGCGGAGTTGGTGCGTGCCTTGATGATCGCTTTGTAACGCTGGATCAGCTCCTTGAGGTCGTCGGCGGAAAGTTCGTTGTCAAACTCGACTCCGGCTTCATGGCGCAGCTTTTCCAGCGCTTCTTCGAAGGGACAGTGGTCGTTTTCGTTGACGGCCTGCACACCCATGACAACGTCTCCATACATCTGGATGAAGCGGCGGTAGCAGTCGTAGGCAAAGGCTTCGTTGCCGGATTCTGCGGCAAGTGCCTGCACCGTGTCGTCATTCAGGCCCAGGTTCAGGATGGTGTCCATCATGCCCGGCATCGACTCGCGTGCGCCGGAACGCACCGAGAGCAGCAGCGGCTTCTTGGCCGCACCCAGCTTCTTGCCCAGCTGTTTTTCGATCGTGGCGACTGAGGCCTTGATTTCACTGGCAAGCGTCGCCGGATATTGGCGCTCGTTTGCATAATAGTAAGTGCAAACTTCTGTCGTGAGTGTGAAGCCCGGAGGGACGGGCAGACCAATGCGGGCCATCTCGGCGAGGTTGGCACCTTTGCCCCCCAGGAGTTCACGGAGTTTAACGCTACCGTCGGTCTTTTGACCGAAGTCGTAGCTGTATTTTACTGCATTGCTGGCAGTCTTCTTCTGTGCTTTTTTTGCTTTTTTAGCTGGCATGGGAAACGACCTTTTTCTGGATCGGGTTGAATTCCGAATTTACCCCAGCGTGAGGCGCCTTCGGTGTGAAAGGTGGCTTTGAAAAAGCATTTGGACATGGCTGTCAACGGATTAGCGTCGCTGCTGCGGAACGAATGCACAAAAAGCAGAAAATCTCGGCACTCTTTTTGTATTGGAGTTGCTACTTGACCTGTCACTGACATAGCTGGATTGCAAATGAGTGACGACCGATCTGAACAACCTGAAGAGGAAGATAAAAAAAACGATGCCGATGTTGCGGACGATTATGACTACAATGAAGCAGATGATTATGCATACGATGATATGTATGATTATGGCTTGAGTGGCTCGGATCAGCCGAAGAAGCCCCGCTCCGCAGCGGGCCGTTTTATCAGTCGGCAGCGCAAGGAGGACGATGAGCTGGACTTGCCAGGGGATGCTGCCGATCATGCGGAAGAGGAGGGCATGTCCTTCCTGGAACACCTTGAGGAGTTCCGGTGGACGGTTGCCCGCAGCGTGATCGCTTTTATTGTTGGTGTCGCGGTGGTGGTGGTGTTTCACCAGGATATTGCCCAGTGGATCCAATATCCGCTGAATCAGGCCTATGGCTCGGCTGAAGTGGCTGCGAAGAATCTGATCACCTACAAAGCAATGGGGGTAATCAGCGTCTTTTTCCAGATTGCGCTGCTGGGAGGCCTGACACTTTCCATGCCCTTTGTGCTCTACTTTATCGGCAGCTTTGTCGCTCCCGGCCTGACCGCTGCTGAACGCAAAATCCTGCGCCCGTCCTGCTATGCGGCGTTTCTGCTCTTTCTGATGGGGGTGTCCTTCGGTTTCTTTATCATCCTACCGCTCGCGCTGGCGTTTACGGTGCGCCTGAATCAACATCTGGGCTTTGATATTTTCTGGGCGGCATCGGACTATTATAATATGGTAGTCTGGTTCTCGTTGGCGATCGGCTTTTTCTTTCAGTTCCCGCTCATCGTAGTGCTGCTCGTTTTCCTCGGTGTGCTCACGACCCAGACACTCAAGCAGGTGCGCCGAATGGTCTTTGTCGGGTTGATGATCTTTTCCGCCCTCGTCTCGCCGGGCGGCGACCCCTTCTCACTGGCAACCACAACCGGCTTTATGTATGGCCTCTACGAGTTGGCCATCCTGACCGGGATGCGCATCGAGCGCAAGAAACGCGAAGCCCTTTCCAAAGCGGCATAAATTTCCACCTCCAACCAATGCAATCTCAAATTACTTCTATATTTTGTAACCTGATTATAAAAATATGGTTGACATTGAATTGTGTGTGTTCAACTACATTTTCGATGAGACGGATGAAGTTAAATGGAGTGTCGGCCTGCTACCATGCGATGAGCCGTATTGTGGGCGGGCAGCGTTTGTTGGGTGACCGGGAAAAGGAGGTTTTCAGAAAGATGCTGTGGCCAGTGGCGGATTTCTCCGGGGTGGACATCCTAACTTATTGTGTGATGTCGAACCATTTTCATGTTTTGGTGCGGGTGCCGGAGCCGCAGCAGGTGCCGGATGCGGAACTATTGCGGCGCTTTCGGGTGCTGTATCCGAAGCCGACGAAATACCAGACCGTTGAATTTGCGCGACTGGAGAAGGCTCTGCGTGAGGGGAATGAGGACGCCGTCGCTATCCGTGAGCGATTGCTGGTTCGCATGCATGATCTTTCGGCTTTTATGAAAACGTTAAATCAGCGCTTCTCCATTTGGTATAATCGCAACCATGGTGACCGGCGGGGCACGTTGTGGATGGATCGATTCAAAAGTGTGCTGGTGGAAGGAGCGGGCAATCCTTTGCAGACGATGGCGGCGTATATCGATTTGAATCCGG
>Ga0100391_1001419_pt1 | contig 26858 bp, 15 predicted proteins | sample CryGeymeta201515_FD_81541 | JGI IMG/M metagenome (GOLD analysis project Ga0100391, IMG submission 81541) | Groundwater microbial communities from Crystal Geyser aquifers in Utah, USA - Crystal Geyser metaG 2015-15 | ecosystem: Environmental > Aquatic > Deep subsurface > Groundwater | place: USA... | reverse complement strand
GTAGTAGTAGTAGTAGTAGTAGTAGTAGTAGTAGTAGTAGTAGTAGTAGTAGTAGTAGTAGTAGTAGTAGTAGTAGTAGTAGTAGTAGTAGTAGTAGTAGTAGTAGCACAAATATTTCGGATTGCGACAAATTTTGTAGGTCCATATTTGTTGCTTGTGTTAACCTCAACTCAAAAAAAAGAGTGGTTGGCGTACCCCCCCCCGCCAGGGGCCATTGATCTTCATTACTCTCTAGTAGTACGTAGGATAAGCCTTGCTTTTGTTACAATTTAGGCAGACCAGAGACCCCGGCACAGCTGTATTTTCTCTTGGTCTTCCACGATAGAAAAGATCATTGTAATGTAAAGTACGACGTCCTGACGGTGATAGGAAGAAAAAGCTGCTGTGTACATTTGCAAAAAGAAAGAAAAATTACGAAATGGACGAGTCCACTACTTTACCAATGTGTTGTTTCTGTCTATCAGAGCTCCAGTAACATTCGTTACTTGGCAGAAAAATAACTCCTGGAGCCTTCATCGATGCTAAAAAAAAAGGATCACAGCATTGGGGTTGATAGATACTCTCACAATTGAATTCGTTTAGATCTGCATTACACTCGAAATAATAATGGCGGCATAAAAGACTGTTTTTCTATCTGTAACCTACTTGTAGTCTAGAACTTTGAGACAGTTTCGTGGCTGTACTTTGCCTCTCGGGCACATTCTTGTACGCGAAGACGCTGTGCCGAAATTGCTGCTTGGGAGGGGGTCGATTTCGAAAAAATATAGTTCGACGCTACTGCGCAGATTACACATATAATAATGCACTTGTAGCGGCCGTAAAGTTCTTTGGTCTAATAATATTTTTACAGTATGAAAACCAAATCACTCTAGATTAGCACCCACACGGTTTTCTTCGTTCAAGTTGCAATCAACCTAAAGGGAAGGGATGAGGGAGACACCAAGCTTTTCGTGGACCATAAGAGCAAGGATTCCCATTTGGGCAGCACGACCTTGGTTCAGTTCAATGGCTCGCTTTCGAAGCTTGGTCTCTTCATCAAAGGAGTCCCAGCCAAAGTCAAGAGCTCCATTACGGAAGTCTCCAACGTGCTCATTGCCAGTTCCAGCAATATCCTTCATGACAAAAAGCTCCAAGAAACCAACAAAGGCAACGAGTTGGTTCAATCCACCATCAGGAATGGCGGAAAGAGCATCAAATCCACTGGGGATGTCGGCAAACTTGGTACCATCGTAAGAAATGTCACCAGGAAGACGGATTCCAGCCTCAGTGACCAAGTATCCAACGACGGCAAGCATGGAAATACGTCCGTGCTTGATTTCAACATATCGGAGACGGTTGAAGTTGTTCTCGTCGGATCGAGCGGCAATTCCAAGTGGATCAAAAAAGCCAAGAGGAGGCTGAGCTCCGAGCTCGTTCTCGAATGCCATGGAGAGAGCAGAGCTGGTGGTGGAAGCTTCCTTGGCAGGAGCGAACGCAGCGACAGTAGCGACAAGGGAGGCGAGGATGGCAGTCTTCATGGTAAATTCAATTTACTGTATATTTTGATGACGAATGGAATTTGTGCGTTGGAAGGCTGCGAGCGAAGGTTCGTTGTAGTGCACGTAAATAGCTATCTGGACCTCATCCTCATCATCAAGCAAGAGCTCCTTCCTTGTACTAATATTACTTTGCGTATCTTGAAGTTTGAAAAGGCGCATATCTTCAAAAAATCGGATGAAGGCCAGACAGAAACTCAATCTCCAACCCTGGTATCACTAACATGATGTCACTTGCTTTCTCTCGGACTCGACAGTACGTTACTTATTAGCTACTCCGACCGTAGCTGGTAGTAGAGCCTACAGCAACTCGGAATTAAACAAGGCTCCGAGTAGACCCTCTACTAGACTATTATTAGTATTAATATTTATTAGTATTGGCGCAAACTACTGCTGGACCTCATCCTCAGCATTGGTAGCAGCCAATGGAATCAAAATGGAATCACTGTGCAGAGACTCTTGCCCGCCAGAAGCAGAAATGGTTTCTAACCGGCGTAAAGCCGACGCTCGTAAATAGCCAGCGACAGCTAAGATGGCGGTGACGGCCACCAGGGCTTCAAAGATGAAAACATTGTGTAGACTCCCATCGCTGTACTTTATGCAATAGCGACTTTCTTCCGAGCAGAGGAGGGTAAATGTCAAGACGTACCCAATAGCACCGGATAGACCATTCTGCAAAATAATGTTGGCAAATGCCCCTTCCTTTTCGTAGGCAAAGTAATCGGCAAAAGTTGCCTTTAGCGTTCCTTCGAACGTGGCTCGACCCGTCCCATGAAAAGTGTATACAACGAGAAGCAACGGAACTCCCCAGTCGGCAGTGTTTGGAAGGACAAGAAAAGGTAGAACAACCCCTGAGAAGCAAATGGCACCGAAGATGAGAACAGGGCCATTTCCAATCTTCTTGGAGGCTTGTCCAAATACTAAGCTCATACCCGCTGCTACACAGGATACCCATGCGTTGTATATACCTACACGTGTTGATGAGTTGTCGACTTGTTTCACTACTTCTGAGTTGACGTAGGAATTGAGAAAGCTGCCCGCGAACGCAAAAACTGCGTTCAAAGGAATCATGTATTTCATTTTCAGATCCATTTTCAACAGCTGCCAAGCCGCGGTTACTTTGTAAAAAACGGATTGCGTGTAGACCGAGGCAACAGGAATGTTTGGCTCCAGGCCTTCTTCTGTACTTTCTTGGTGGATTTCATAGTCATCGCCTTCGTTTTGACTTTCGGGAGAGTAGTTATGCACAAAGAACATAAGCAAGGTAGACAAAATTGTCACAGCAGTGTAGACAGCAAAGACTACCACCCAATCTAATCCCGCCTCTAATAGGAACGTCGAAAGAGATCGCAAAACAATTTCGGCGCTCAGGTAAATAAAAGCGAAGATGGAGGCCAGGGTCGATGTCGACGTGGAAATTTCCTCTGTCATGAAAGAGGAGTAGTCTTCACTAGCCCGCGCAAAGTATGACCCCTGGGCTGTCCACAGAAAGCCAGCTCCAACGCCTCCAATTCCAGCACCAAACAAAGCAGCAGGTGTTTCTATTGCTGGTGAAATCGTAGCTAGCAAGAAGCAACCAACATAAACACAGTAGAGCATCATTCCTGTGATAATGGCATTTCTGGCTCCCAAGGACTTAGCCACGTATGTAGCACCAAGAAGGGCAGATGCCGTATAGAAGAGGTAGAGAATACCGCTTTGCCAAGCCCCGGTTGATCCCAATCGAGATGTCGCGAGGGATAGACACGCCACTACGCATCCGTGGTTGGCAGAAAAGAAGACGCTCATAAACACGAAATTCCATAGCGTTCTCTGGGCAGCAGCTCGATCGACACTTCCTATACTTGTAATGGTCGAATTATCTTCCTGGAGGCCATCCATAGGTTCTTCGCCCGTGTTTGTTCGTTGATAGGACGAGCCAGTGCTCGATATGGGCGCTTCCATGATAGTAGCTCGGTTAATGTGGAGAGGAGAAAATAATGGGAGTTGGCAAACGAAATCAATCTTGAATCATCCTGTGCAACGAATGAGGGAAACACGCGGGACTCAAGACTAATCATTCTCGCGGATTTGTTCGTGTTGTGCCTTCTACACTTGTTACTTACTCTAGCTAATAGTAGTAGTAGTAGTAGTACAACTAGAGTAGTAGGTCTAAGAGCCTGTTATCGACTCAAGGTTCGTGGTTTATTAGATGAACAGGTGATTCCTAATCGCAGGTCCTATTAGGCTAGTAAAGAACGCAGGCGATACTCTGAATGTGTTTGGATGTACGCGACCAAAAAGTCGAAGAACTCGAGTACTACGTCCTGTAGCAATTTCTAAATTATGAATGGTAGTACTCGACTACATCATTAGCGTGGCGAAATCTTCCCTCGCGCCTGCTCACAATTTACGTAAAGTCTCAATGGACCATGGAATCATCTCTTACTCTTTATTCCAGTAGTACTTTATCAGTTCAGGCCTGCAGTTGTCGCATAGAACTTCCGGTCGTTTCCTGTGTGGAGGTGGAGGCATCATCAGCAATCCCAGCGCATCCAACGTCTGGAACATTATTAGCCAATAACACCATTGGTGTTGCTAGAACATCGTTGAGTTGTCGGTTCATCGCCCTTAGTGTTTCCTCGTGACTAAGGGGCTGAAAGTCATGATCGTCGTCAAGTACCATATCACAGTGGTATATCTCCCGAGCTCTAATCACACCCTGATGAAATTTTGCAGCAAGAGCCTGCGACGGCGAGCCACGAGGACGAATGCCGTCTCCTTTTTCGTTGTCGTCGCGATCTTCCGTCGTCTCTCCCACAACGAAAGCCTTTTCGATGACCCCATCGATTTTTTCTGCCAGCTCTTCGAACATGACACTCGCCCCACTCTTCAATTGATGACCAATCTCCTTACTGGCCTTCTGGAAGTCTGCAACAACCTCCATTTGTTTCTCAAGTGCACGACTGGAGAATTCTTTCAATACTTCATTTGCCTTGGACATTCGTGCCGCGAAATCGGCCTTCGTTTTGTTGCGCTTGTTGCTGACACTACTGCTTTTACCTTTACTGCTGCTGGTGTGTTTCTTGCGGGTCGATTCTTTGCCATTGGTCTTTGTGTCCTTAGAAGTAGTGACATTTCGCATCTTATCGGCTCTTGTCGCATCCGCAACAGCAGGCTGACGATGTTCAATGTCGTGGAAACTGTCGTCGTCTTCAGAAAATAGGGACTGACTGTTACTGGTAGGAGATCGAAGGTCTTCAAGATCAGCTCGTTCTTCTTCTTCGTCGTCTTCTGACGCTGACGCTGACTCTTCCTCTTTTCCTTCGTCAACATCGGAGTCCGAAAAATCATTACGTGGGTGCTCATTAATTTCTGCCATAGAAAAGGTGGGGTTTCCTTCGATACTACTCTTGCGAGCGATCAAAGAAAACTCTTTGTTATTAGAAAAAGGGAAAACTGCCTCTTCGGGTTCTTCGAGGAACGAACTGTATGTTTGTAGAAGAACATCAAGCTGTCTTTTTTGAATGACTTGACGAAGTCTACGTCCTTCAGAAGATTTCGTACTTTGATTGCACGAAGAGACGCTCACACAGCCGTCGTCCGCACCGCTCTTTTTGCCCGTGACTGCGCTGCTTTTACCTGCCACCGCTGTTGTAGACGATGCCATGATCAAATGAATACAAATAATATTGTTTGGAAGAACTTTATGCATTAATATTAGAGAGCCTTCTGAGGATTTTCAACTGCTCTACGAAGTGAGCTGCTAACAAGTTTTTCTTTAAATGATTTTGGTAATTACAGCGCACACAACGGTTGGTGTTCATGCTGCTAGGAGGTGCTCCTCCCCCCATAGGCATGGCGAGTGCATCTGCTCCTTAAGAAATCGGGGGGTTGAAGGCTAAAATCCAAGATTTAACGTTAAAATCGTGGACTTTTTAATAAAAATCTGATTTAAAATTCTAAAGCTTGATTTAAGAAAACTGACAACAACCAACAATTCATTGCGGCGCAAGCGTGCAGCGTTCGGGGTATTGTTCGTCACTTTTTCGTCAAGATGAGGAAAAAAGTTCCAGGGCCAAAAGATGATAATTGGAATACTTGAAATGTTTCTAAGGTATCAACTTTGAATTTGACGCCGAATGGTGAAAATTTGGTTCGTGCACAATGTATGCAGCTGAGGCAGCAAGAGTGTCCATCGCTATCTTGTTGACTATCTGGAATCCAAGATAGTCTAGGTGAAACCCTCGCATTTCAATGTACTGGTCAACTTCACAGGCAACGTGAAGTACCATTTTGTCATGAATTATTGTCGGATAGGGAAGCCGTGTTTGCATCCGGTACAAGGCATCTCTGGCAAAAGGAAATAAGTCGATTGTTGATTTGATGTAGCCTTCCCTCAGCGCAATTTTACGCAATGCATAGCGCTCGCTAGGCTGCAGTTGAGGATAGGAGTTGATAATAGTAGAATCTGACACGACTTTATTGATGTGAAAATTGCATCTACAGGGATGATCATTATAGCGTTCATTGGTAAAGATGCTCGCTTCCATGGAACAATGTGGTACAGACACCACACAACAAGTTGGAGGACAGTGGAATGTCATGTTCGCGTATCCTTGTCGATTGTATATTATAATGGAGACTTTTGTTCGATTGTATATTATAATGGAGACTTTTGTTCGCAATTTTTTGCTTTCGATCATTAGATAAGAATTGTAAAGGGGATGTTTTGTCAGTCGATGATCGATGACAGCCTGCTTTCAGAGCGTGTTCACTCCCACGGTATCGAGCCCAGCAAGCAAGATTGCACAAGCCACCTTCTTTGAATATCCTGTAGGCACATACCGTGTTCACTCCGAGCTATTTTCACATAAAAATATATTTTGGTGCAAGAATAGAAACCTAACTTTGTACGGTACGTACTGTAGCGATCTAACTAACTTTTATTGCTTCGATAAAGATTATGAGGGATGTGCTCGCATTCTTGCAAAAGCAGCAGCATCTTCAATAGCAACATGCGCATAGTTGATGCGTCCACCCCAAAATACTGAACAGTGTCGATGGATGGTTGATCTCTAAGATATATTAGTAGATGCTTCAGTATCCATACTCTATAGGACAACTGCAAGGTGTTGGTCAGGGCGGCTTCCAAGCAAACTTCGTTATTCTCATCTTTTTTTATAGGATACCTGTCCGGGCGGTCAGCAACGAGGCGAGAATCTTGTACTTCTTGGTTCCAGAATTTTAAGGTGATCTCTCTATTTGCTTCTCTTTGTTGGCTATTGCTGGTTGAGAACATGTGCAGAAGGAAGGCATGGCTGCATATCCGACGAAAGATCCACACCACCTCGTGGGTAGGAAAAGCTTCTGTAGCACGTTTTGCTGTCGACAATGCTTTCAATGCAAATGCCGTGCAACTGGTGACACTGTCTGGTAGCACCAATGATGCATCTTGCGGAATTGTTTCTTTGTTAATATTTCGTTTCACCTGCAACAGCATTCGCAACACACATCCACCATAGTGAGCCGCAGAGTGATCGCTCACATGTGTACGCATCCAAGTTTCTATAAACGTCCATTCTTCTTCTAACAGGGATATGAAGAGCTGCTGGCAAATATTATCATCATTTTCTTTCTTGTTTGTCGTCAGAGTCGTTGGCTCTTGTCGTAGTCCTCCCTTCAATCTTTGAACAATATATATTCGATGTGTCCACGCATAGTAGTTTTTGGGGTACCGATCCGCCACGCGTATGCATACCTTGATCTCATTTCGTACCAGGTCCATCAAATTGTCGATAGATGTTGTTTCATCCACAATTTTTTGAAAGACGTACTTTCGATGGAACCAGGCAGTCGGAGCTTTGGAATGTTTTGTCATGACGAGATTTACGAACCAAAGTTCCTTCGTCCACAGCTGACGAGTCGAATGAGTCAATTGTAAACACAGTAAAGCCCGTTTGCGGTCTGCCCAAGCCGTTGCATTGTCCGGACAAACCAGCAAGAGACAGCTTGTAGCTTGTAAGATTCGTTCTGGTAGGAGTTCATTTCCTTGCCAGACTTTTTGATTGGAGGTCGTGATACTATTATTTGGTTCAGATTCAATGAATTCCATAAACGCCGGACGATATGCTCGATACGTACGTCGAAAATCTCTTGCTAACCAGGCTAAATCACCGGCATGCAATCCTAGATGGCCTTCTTGGAGGATGAAAGGATCCTTTTGTCCTTCCTCCTCATCCTCCTTATTGTTGTCGTCGCTGGTGTCGTTGTTGTTGCAGTCTCGCAGAATGGCAATATCAAACTCCACAGGATTTTCATCCAGCAACTTCGATAAGGCCACCACTGATGGTAATGGAGGAGGAAGACCACTCATTTGTGATATCTATCGAATGATTTCCCGAAATGGTTTTATATTTCAGGGTAGGTCATCCTGATTTCATTTTTCTTGACATCGTCTATCGTCTACCATACGATGAAAAACATCTTTTTGTAGACTTCTGTAATATCCTCGCAAATTAAGCCCAGGTGGACTAGGGCAGTTTACCTTGTATTCCATTAGGCGATATCATGGGACTCATGAGTTAGACCATACTCATCTACTAGGTCGTACTACCACTGCCTGCTTTCCATATACACACAACCACTAGTTTACTCCATGATATTTACTCTAATATCTCATATACAGTCTCCACACTAGCATTTTATGCTCGATTGAGATCTCAACCCTATTTTATTGCTTGGTTTGGCACTACTCCGGAGTACCTACGAGTACTACTACTAGACTAGTCTACAATCGTAGGCACCAGCATAGATTGCCCTTGATGACATAAAACGACGGCACATTTACATTAGTTCTATTTATTTGACGAATCAGAAAATCTATCCGATACTGACACAAGGATCTACCGCATCCCACGACGACCAACATTTTTCTTTCCAGCTACAGTAACCAGTGTCCACTACTACTCGTACAATCGTATTTTTTAGTACGAACTACGTTTGCGAGACTTTTTTGTTGGCACTTTTCCATTTGGGAGCTGCTGCGAGCAGGAGGCTGCACCGCGGAGTTGGGCCAAACGATAGTTGCTCATGGAACGCTCTTGTTCACGTTGCAGCAACTCCAATTGGTTTGTCTTTTCCGTTAAAGAATTGGTCAAATGTTGAATACGATTGTTCTGTTCGGCAACCTATGATTTTACGCAATCAGTAGTAGTAGCAGTGGTAGAAGTAATGGTAGGAACAATGGAGATGAATGCATACACTGTACTATGTACCTTCTGAACAACAGACAACGTACACGTACCTTGCGTTTATAGTAGTCACAATCAGACGACACGTTGGTGTCGGCATTTTTGGCCCACGTCATACTCACACGACGCTCTCGGTCAAGTTGAATGATTTTTGTTTTGGCCTGCTGTAGCTCCATTTCCATCGTTTTGTACTTTTCTTCCGCAAGACTTGCAGCAGCGATGGCTCGCTCCGTCGTAGCTGTCATGAGACGGACTTGTGATCGTAATTGAGTTTCCATCAACGACGTGTTGGACGCAGTGACGATAGAGTTACGATTCTTGTCCAAGGCCTGGAGTAGATTTTGAATGGTACTACGATGCTTGGCTTCCGATTCTTTGAGTCGCGAAATTTCGGCGTTCTTGGCAGCGATACTCTCGTTGGACAAGTTCAACTCCAACTCATTCTTGGACAAAAGACGGTACGCTATCATTCCTTCTTCCTGTATCTCATTGACTATCGCGTGGAGTTGTTCTCGTAGCTGGGAGTTTTGAAGCAGCATGAGAACTTCTTCTCCTTGTTGTTGTTTGTCGCCTTTGTCTTCTTGTTCTTCTGTATCGATTTTGTCATTGCCGTTGTCTTTTTTGTGAATATCAAGCTCGTCACTTTGTTCTAATAAAAGAGTATCATCTTGGTTGGATGTAGAATTGTTTGGTTTGCACGGAAGACTTTGTGTTTGGTTGTCGGTGATGCTGCCATGATCGTCATTGTTCATCATGAATGCTCGCTGCTTGGCTTCTTCTAGAGCATCATTGGCGATGGCTTCTGCCACCGAGACGGTCCGTTCACTTGGATTAGCAGACACCATTTTTATTGATTTGGTTGGTTGCGATGCTTGTCGTACGAGTGGTACTGTATAAGTGGGATGAATGTAATTGTCGTCTTTCATGATTCTTCTCCGGAATACAGCCGCCGAACAGTCTGGGAAAGTTCTGGGAAAGGTTTGAACAAGATTTAGTGTTAGGGCTAGATCATGAAAACAACAAAATTCTCCTTTGCGCGTTCTCAGACACCACCACATTTGCCTCTCCAAGCCCTGAACTCTCTCCATTGTCGAAGAAGCGTTACAGTGATGGCAAACGGAAGTTCCAAGTGTGCTTTTGACGCACGGGAAGATGCCCGTGTGACGTGCGATCGCACACCCCATTTTCTCTGCCGTAAGCAAATAGTGTTCTTTCAGAAGTTGCGGACCTTCTCATCCTTATCATCCTCCGCTCTCTCCGTCCTTTTCAAATTGAAATCATCTATATTTCCAAGAGCATCCATCAGCTACTTTTCAAGCGGACTGATTGCAGAGGAACACGCTAAAAGTTGCTTGCATCATGGTTGTTGTTCTTTGCTGAGTGAACCTACGTTTAATTTAGTTAGGTACGGTAACCCTAAACATCACCCTAATAAGGCGCACCTCTCCTCCGGAACAAAAAGAATTTTTTTAAGTAAACTCTAATTGCCGCTCACAAACAAAACCGCCATTGAACGTGCATAAATAGAAAAGACAAACCAGAGAAAGGACTTTACAAGACACCCTTATCTACCAACCAAACTGTAGAGTAGAAATCCTAATTGAACTCAAACAGTTTGAGCTTGCAATAGCTTTGCATTGTGACAAAATAACAAAAGAAATCTCTTTTCTCCTGGTTCCTCGGTTCCTCCATATGATGGAACAAACTGTATCTGAATCCATGACGAGCATGCCCTCTCCTACAAAAGCAAAAAATACTGCCAACGCTACGGCGTTAATTTCTGACGAGGAGAGCGGAGTAACGGAAATGGAACTCTTGTCGATAGAACCTCAAATCTCGAACGACGCTTCAATTTCACATCCTTTCGCGGCAACTCCCGACGACAAGTTAGCCCAGAGCTCTGATCCATCATTGTCCAAACCTCCAAAGCGAAAAAATGCACGATACGTAACTGCAGTAGTAACCATATTGGCCATTGTCATCGTATGCACCACAGCACCTCTGTTGTATCAAAGCATGAACCAAACGAATTCTGGCCTAGACGTTGTTGACCCCACTGCCACGGAGACCTCTCCACCAAGTTCCGACCCATCTAACGCAAACCCAGATACATCTGAAGAACATTATATCCGACCAGCAGCTTTGGTTCCCTTTGACAATATACAACTGCCCTCCCTTTCATCCAACAACAACAGCAGCAGCAGCAGTAGCAGTAGCAGCATTACACAAGGGTACTCGAACCGTTCCGAATTCGAAGCAGCTCTAACGGAAGTTGCGAAGTATGTGGTAAATAAAGTAGTACTGCAAAATACCGTTTACAAGTTTCCTCTGGTAGGAGACGATAACGGAGCAGGTTGGGGAGGTGATAGTGATAACAACTGGCGAGGATCCCAAGAAGACTCGCCAGAGTCTCTTGAAAGATTCTTCGATGCAACGGATTACGAAACCAATAATCAAGAGCGAGGGGTGGATGAAGCTGATCTTATCAAGGCCGATGATAATTATGTCTATGCCGCCTACAAAAATTTCATTCTTGTTTGGGACACGAATGGAAACCAGGTGGCTCAAGTTAAAATTACAAAAGAAGGAGAAGAAGCCGAAGAGGAGGAGGATAGCGCGAACAACTTTGGCGGCAGTAGCATGTTCAGCGGAGGATTTGCAGGCGGGCTGGGTGGAGGAGTGGGTGGCAGTAGTGGCGATGGATCAACTCCGTCAATTGAATCGATGCTCTTGGTAAACGGACTTTTGGTAGTAGTTGTCTCGGGTGTAGCAATTACCTCAGAGCAAGACATTGGGGATAGCACGGGCCACAAGGTCATTCAAGATTGGTTTGCTACGGAAATTCGGACCTACGAAACCTCTTCTATCCCTATTCGCAAGGAGCTGGCCTTAGTGGGCAGTAGGAAAATCCATGGCCAATTTGTACACGCACAATCAGTGGGAACTCAAATTCATTTAACCACGCGGAGTGGAATCGATACCTACACTGATTTGATGAAGCCGTTTCAACGCTATTCCAACTATCCGTCTGACATAGAAGATGAAGAGTATGTGGAGCGGGTACGATTTCAAGCCTTGGAGAAATACATTCCTCGCTTCGTGGATAAAATGAGCCAACAAATCTCCTATTTGAATGGATCTGGTCAGTTGGTTCTTCCTAATCTACTCAAACTTTACCGCTGGCAGGAATCGGCAAACGATAGCAACAACTGGGCCGGCCGCTCTGCGATTGATAGTCTGCTATTCTCCTCTGGTTTGATCCGAAGCGCTACATGGATATCTTCTTTTGATGTAACAGCTACTGTTCCGATGGCAAATACTTCTCAGCTCGGCGGAAAACTTGCTGTCAGACAGTCTTGCTTTTTTGGGTCATCGCCACATGTCCATGTTTACGGAACACCGACCAAGCTGGTCGTAGCATCCACTGCTTGGAACTGGAATAACGAGCTTAACGCTGCCGAACAAGCAACACAACTGCTACTACTGCAAATGGAAGTCAACAGCTACAGAGAAAGTGTCTCTACGAGCTTCAAATCGGTTGGAGCAGTACGAGGAACACTGCTGAATCCATACTCGTTGGATATTGCATATGATAATGAAATTCGTGTGGCAACCACAGTCAGAAAAAGGTGGGGACTCCGGGAAGTGTCCAATTCTTCGTCGGGTGCTCCAGTCGACGTGAGTGGTGGCCGTAGTAGGAACACGTACAATTTGGATGATCACTACATATCCGATCGCGGCGGCCTCCAACAAGAGAAGATCGTGGAAGAGTCTACCACAGAAAACTACATAACTGTCATTGGTTTCAGGGACAGCAGTGGGAATAACAGCAGTAGCTTGGAAACACTGGGGGCCGTTCAACTGGGAGAAAAAGATGAAGTCATCATGGCGGTTCGTTTCTTTGATAAAGTCGCCTATTGTGTGACCTCTCAACAAATTGCTCCCTTTTACGTGGTCGACCTGGAAACTGTGAGCGTACTGGGAGAATTCAAATTAAATGGCTTTTCCAATTATCTCCATCCCTTGAACGACGATAAGACGCTGCTATTGGGGATTGGCCAAAATGTGTCCAACGAAGGTGCAGCATCTGGAGTCATGATAACAGTATTCAATGCTACGGATCCCACCCAACCCCAAGCTGTGTCAAGTTTCACTGTGGACCACAGCAGCCCAAGCGACGACGATGGCGAGCGTAAGGCTTTCGCACATAGTGTGGCCCAATGGGATTACAAATCCTTTCGATACGTGGACGAGATGAACAAATTGATCATTCCCATGAATGTTGTGACGTACAATACCGAAGGGTCTACGGAAGATGCGATCCGCCATACTGTCTTGGAGACATTTGATGGTTTTCTCATTGTTGACATAAATCTTGCTTACGAGAATGGTGGCGGCACAACAGCAACTATTCAAGAATACGCTCGAGTCTCGCATGCTACCTATGGATGTCATCATTGTGGTTCGTTGCCTTCTCGAAGCTTTGTTTACAATGCTACTGTCATGACAACCGAAGGCAACATTGTATCGAGTCTAGATCTTGAAACCGCACAGCAACAATGGACCTTGAATGTCCGAGTAGAAGGGGAAGTAGCTCGCTGCTGTTTTTAACATATTTGCGACCTACGTATTGCACTGATTCGAATACTTTACTATTAGTAAGTTGCTTGAGTTCTAGCTGCCATAACGTATTTCTCCTGGGAAAACTTTATCTTCCCAGAACAAATTTACGGTGACAGTAGCTATGCATGATGGAACGCACTGGTGTACGTTTCCTTTGCCAGCATGATGTGTACCTAAGGATAGTCACGGCGGCGACTGTGTATTTATTAGAAGCAACTGCAGTACTCGAGTACAAACAGAACACTTTTTTCAATGGTTAATCGTCGTTCGCCCGCTAATAGCAGTTAGGAGTAGCTCTGGTACCTGGTAGACTACTACAACATCATCATCCTACTAACTCGTACCACTAGTACAGTATTATTACACCCTAAACAGTAGCTGCTACTCCGTACCTGGTACTCTACTAGCTAGTAGTACTCGAGTCGAGTAGTACTACTACTAGTACTAGTACTAGTAATCATGATGAGATAGCCTACTAGACTACTACTCTCTACTACTACTTCTAGTAGAGTAGAGAGTAGTAGCTCTTAGGCTAATTTTGAGGGCCTGGGTGAACAGCCATTCTAAGCCAGAAATGCTTTTTTAGAAGCAGCAAGAGCTCTCAACAGACCTCGCCGAGTTAACGAACCACACGGTTGATTTGACTTCTTCTCACTCTCTATTATTTTATTAGTTACATAATTCGAAAGTCAGAACCAAAACAACAACAACAACGGCAGGCAAAGGAAACAAAGAAAAAAATATGTCGCAGGAAGCCCAGCCTCAGCAGCAGGTGCCGCCCTCAGAGGTGGCGGTAAACCACGGTGCCATGATCGATGAAGAAGTGAAGACGGAGCTCGGCGAAGTCCCAACTGCTCCTCCCGGTGTTGCACCGCCGACGCTGGAACAACAAGCTCATCACAGGACAACTCCCATGGAAGGGGAGCAACCGCGACGACCGGTAGATCCTGTGTTGGCAGAGGCAATTGCGGGACAAGCTCCTGTGCCAACGGCTGTCGTCGCCGCCACTATGAGTACTACTATTATTGATAATAACGCAGTGCACGTTGTCCACCAACACCAACAGAGTGAAAATGCTGCCTCTGTCTCTCCTATGGACACAGTAGGAATGCCACCAATAGGAGATGCACAGAGGAGCGAAAAGCGCAAGGCTGAGGAAATGCAGGGACCGGAAAACAGGACTGACACCGTTGATCACGCTACGGCTACATCATGTACAAGCCCATCATGTACAAGCCATTCGACTAATATGGCTGCCGCCACATCATCATTGCAATCCGACGTTGCAGCCGATGCTATGGCTAAGAAGAAGCGCTTGTGTAGGTATCCTGGCTGTTCGAAAGTTATCAAAAGTCAAGGCCATTGTCAGCGTCATGGTGCCAAGGCCAAACGTTGTAAGATTGAAGGATGTGACAAACAAGCTCAGGGTACACATGACGGTACGTTAATTTTTGCGATGTTTTCGTCTTTCGCCCTCTGCGAGCTTTGAGAGAGATCGTTGTTGAACATCATGGAACACTGAAATAAAAATAAAAATGATAGTGTAATCTTTTGTGTCTCCTGTCTCATTCATTTGTCCAAAATGTTTCATATATAGGAATGTGCAAGAGACACTGGAAGGCTGCTAACTTTCCCGAAGAACCTGATAAAAAAGGCACACCTCCACCAGAACCAGACGTACGTGACAAATGCGCTTAGATTGTGTTGATTCAATCTTTAGGATAGTTTTGGTCTTACCTTATATCTTATTCATCATTCTCAGGGAGAGAGCGTTTATGACAGTATCCTGCCAATGTCTATTTCTTATCGCCCGATGAAACAAGCCGTTACGGGAGAGGAACTTGCCAAACAGGATTTGATGGAAAACCCTATAGCTCCTTCTGGTTTTGCAGTGATGCCCTTGGTGGCTCATTTGCGAGAAGGAGTCGTATCGGGGCGTCCAGCAGGTTGGCACCGGAATGCTGAACGTCGTGCTCGTGGGATGTTTCCCGTGAAAGGTAAAATCATCCTTGACTACTCTTCCGTCTGTTGTGTAACCCCTTGGATCAATTTATTTGTGGAAAATCTTTTGCTTTCCTTTCTTAATTCTGCTTTGTTCGTGTCATACCTTGTGTGCCTCTTGTGTCACCTTGTTTGCCAGGACTTTCGGTCCAGCTTGAACCATGGGAACGACAACTGGTACGTATACTTCCATAAAATGTTTGTTTCTATCACGGGTTTAAGAGAGAGGTCGATTCTGCTGCTTTCTGGCCTTCGTTGATTGTTGTAGTGTTCATTCTTAAGCTGCTATATGCCTCATTCTATATTTATGTCTCTTTTTTGCATAGGCTATGATTGAAATAATGTTACTGAGCGGAGGAACACCTTACGCTAACTTTAAAGATTTGTCGTTTGCATGGTACGTTGCGTTGTTTAGCTTGTTCAATACTTTTATCAAGCGCAATTCGTCCCTTTTTATCGCTTGGCCTCTGTATCTTTGCAATATACTGCTTCGTCTACTCATTCTCTCCCACACCCACGCACACTCATCATTATCCACTATAAATGCAATAACGTTCCAGGGGTCGTGAGCATGGTTTTCATTTAGTTGTGGCCAACAGCGTTTGCGAACGACGAGGAGAAGTAGAACGAAAAAAGAGATCTGACTGTGGAAAAGCCTTGTCAGACGATGAAAAGAATTCCTTTCGTTCCAAACTTCAGAAAACGCGAGATAAAAATGGAACGAGCAAAAAGGCCCGCCAAGAGCCATTGGAAAACATGGGCTCGAGTGGGGCAATGATTGATCCAAACATTGCCACCACCAATGAAATGTTGGCCGTGGAAGAAGCAATGCCGAAAATTGATCCCGGCGGCGACAGCAAAGGGACTACGAGAGCGGTAGATGACCACCAGGATCAGGACCAGGAGGAGACGAGTCCAGCCGCTGACAACGCCGAAGGCGGAGAGAAAGGTGACGAGACCGCTGCATCCGATTCCCAGAATTTTCCCACTGTCTTTGTCGTATAGTACTTTGCTATAGATGGTTGGCTAGACGGGCGACAGAAGACACTACCCTCCAGCTATAGCCCTGACCGATGTATATGTAGTTGCACGAAAAAATAATCGATACATAAATATCACACACGGTTTCCCAGAATCAACATGCTTTTGGGGGGGAATGTGTTCCCTTGTGCATATGAGGGTCCAGTTGCTAGTACAGTCCTTACCAGAAAAGCGGAGTATCACGGGGAGGTCGAAGCTTGACCAGCTTGCGATTTGCTCAGTAAATGAAAACAAGGTATATTAAGATGCTCAAATTATTGTCAACAAACTTGAGCGTGAAGAAGATAATAATCAAGAGCAGTGATTATTATTGTTGCACTGCCAAATATATTACTATTTATATTTTATTTTTCTCTATACTCCCAGCAAGTGAGAAAAGACGCCCATCTTCACTCTCCGTTCTCCGACATAGTATAGTGGCGAGTATCCCCGCCTGTCACGCGGGAGACCAGGGTTCGATTCCCTGTGTCGGAATCGTTTTGCCTTTCGGCAACTGCTTCTTCCAGTCAAGGCGCACTTCGTCAAGTTTTTTCTTTTGGCTCTCTCAATTTTTGAGGCACTTTTTTTATTAGAGTACAGGACATAATAAGAAACAAATTATTATTACACACCGCACAGTATTATTTTGGCAACAAAGCAACAAACATAAGTAAAAAGTACTGATAATAGACAAGTCCATTAACCCGCAGGCAATGTCAGGTTTAGCTACCAGTATTATTACATCCGATGCAACGGCAGTTGCAGCGGGAGCTGTCATTGGTGCATTGTCTCGGTATCAATTAGGAGAAGCAGCCAGTGCCTACATCCCAAAAGACACCATGCGAGCTGGTTTACAGGGGTGGCATACAGCTGGAATTAACATTGCTGGATCCTTTGTTTTAGGAGGTCTAGCTGGAACACCTACATTTTCGCGGCCTCCAGCTACTGCCACTGCTGCTATCTCTCCTTCTACGAGTATTTCCAAAGCACCATCACTCCAGGGACTCTCTCCCAGAGCCAAACTTATGCTGGGTGTTGGATTCTGTGGTAGCTTTACAACATTTAGCACGTTTTCAGTAGACGTTGCCAAATGGATAACTGAGGGACAGATAGGCAAAGCTGGTGGTTATGTTTTGGCTAACAATGTTGGAGGTATCATGGCAGCTGCGGCTGGGATGGTGTTAATGAAGAAGGTCTTTGTGGCTCCTGCCCAACTAAAGAAGGCAAAGTAGGACGAGGCATGACATGAAATATGGGATTGACCTTGTAATATAGATGTATATACAACACAAAGACTCTCCATTTTCTTTGTTTAGTAAAGCAGCAGAGTATTTTCTCGCAAAAGTAGATGATTGCAAAAGTTGATTTTTTGCCACACAAAAATTTGGATAAAAATTCGCATGCACATTGTTCATTGTTGACCACAAAATAATTTGGTTGAAAATTTAGACGGATGTGTCGAGTCAAGTACAAGTATTTCCTAGTGTTGCTATATAAGCCCCCGGGCCACTATAATCGGCCCGAAGCGAGCATGCGGCGCCATTTGTCGGAATCCATCCTCATGCATGACCAGTTCTATTTGGATTTCCTCGTCGCTCTCCGGAAGATAAATGGCCGGATAAACAAGTCCCCGGAAGCGGTTGATTGCGTGTTCATGCAGAGGTTCTCCGTTCAATAAAAATTGCACCATCGGTAGGTCAGATTGCTGCACTGCAACGCCAACTGTGTCGTCCGTTTTCACTTTGAAATGTTTCATCATGGATCGACCATTGAATTCAGGGTCACCTGCATAGTCAAAGACAGCAGAAATGTGAGCGACAATTCCGTAAAGCAAAATTATGGAAATCATTTCAGCATTCCAAAAGTCACAGGAACGCACCCTTGCTGTTTTTGCCCAATTCATTATAAAATGCTCGATTCTTTTTGTGGGTTACACCAAACATGACTTCTGCTCCCTCTGGAATCTGGTGAATATGAAATTCCCAGTAGCCAGCATCCTGTTCCAAAGCAGCTCCTACCACGGCCAACCCATGTCCCGATATCTTTTAGAAAGGTTAGAGAAGTTGAGAAGATTGCAGTACCGACAACAGGTTTCCTGTAAAGTTAGACATAAATGCAATTTAAATAAAGGACAGATAACACAAAAGAACAACGCGCCTACCTTTGCACCACCTGGTTTTATGGAGATCGTTGGCTGTGTCATGGTCCTAGCAAAGGATAACAGCTTTCCTCCAGTACCATTCTGGCCTCCATTATTTTGAGAGCTCATTTCGGTCTCAGTCCTGGTCGAGCCTCCGCGTTCGAGACAGGAACAACAGCAGCCCATCTTTTTGGTAACGTAATCAGTCTCAGCGCTATGTTTGGGTTCCCCGTTTGACAACGATATCTGAGTTCTGGGTAGGTCTAGTGTCCAGCAGGATCGGCAAGTTGTTTGGCTTGGTCTCTCCAATAAAATAAATGCTTGTCGAGTTTTGGTTTGGATGATTGAATCACGATCGTGATCTAACGGGCACGAAACTGGACGCTCACCTGCACTAGCTAGTGTCAATCTTCATGATGACAAGCAAAGTCTACCAGTAGACTACCATACCACCAGTGGTCTAGTCTACTCCTCCGAATGGAGAAGTTTAGTAGTAGTCTAGTGTTATCTTTTTAGAAATTTTCAAAATTCAAAATACTATTTTGGGCTTTATTCGGAGGCCACAAGAGGAGGTACGAACGAGGGCACTGGCAAGATTATTGGCATCATTAATACCTGGTACTGGAAGGCTACTAGTTGTCGTCACTGACTGGGCGAGCACAAAGGCTGAGACTCCTAGAATTTTTTGCTTCATGTTGGCGACAATACCTTCGAAAAACTTGGAGTTTGCAGGACAGGCCAGAGATCTATACAACAACAAAATTCGAACCGTGCAAGCAAGCTATGTACCTGGTAGGTGTTGGTAATGGTTTTGATGTTCACAAACTCTTAAGATTTGATCAGTACTATTTTTATCATGCGTGTTCGAGGAAAGCCGAATCGTATATTTTTCTGTTCCAGCAAGAAAGTCTCCTTCTTGTTATAGCGAAGAGTCATTTTTAAAAATTCATTATAACCTTTAGTACCAGCCAGGTACCTGGTAATTGATTTTCTAATCGTCACTGGATTCAGGTTCTTATTTCCTAACACCGTAGTAGGTACAGTCAAAAGAAGTCAGTTGAACTTCTGTTGATTGGAATTGACAAAAAAATGCTTTGGATTAATGACTCTCGACCTGGAGTCTAAAACAAGTACCGTACTACGGTAGCTAGCTACAGTAGTACTAGTATATTATCATTAGTACTACTAGCTAAACTACCAACCAGCGTAACAAGTATCCGATTACCAGATACTGGTTGACAATACCAGGTACCGGAAAAGCTCAGCAAAGCCTCTCAGTTGCTTCTTTTCAGCATTCGATAGTGAAGACAAAGATACATTGGCCGCCTTACTCTTGATACTAGAGAGTAATTCAAAGGCTACAAAATAAAAACAGCGTCTTGCTCAACGCATTCACTACTATACAACATGCCCTTTCCCCATCGCCCACAAACCTTCGATGCAACCATGATCAATACAGGTACTTCAGGAGTACTTGTCAAGGAGATGCCCAATACGTGCGATGCTCTTGCCAAGTTGAATGAAATTGGGCTGAACAGCATGCTTGCTGGTGACTTTTCCACCGCGGGACAGGCACTGACCCAGGCCCTGGATAGATGCAGCACCTTCATGCTCCTTTCGGTTTCCGATCTCCAACTTCGTATCGTGGCTCAGACTGTTTTCGATGAAACGAATGATACAAGCACCACGTCGTCGTACTTGTTCCAACGACGTGATTACGACGAAGGCATGAGCACTTTTTCGCAACCCATGACATTCGTTCCAAAGTCGGCTTTAGAAGTGCAATATGGAATGGGATGTATTTTATTCAACATGGGCCAATTATGTTTGCGACTAAACGAGGAATACGAAGCATATGTTTGCTTTTTACGTGCCTTGATGGTGGTCAACGATAGTTCGCTTTCATGTTCCAAAGGACTCTCGGACAATGACGATGTTCATCTGACAATGGCAATCCTGCACAACATTGGACACATTCTCTATCGCAAAGGCAAATATGACGATGCCATCGAAACGTATACTCGGGCACTGGCCGTTGGTCGTCGATCCTGCAACTGCAGTACACACTGCTTGTTGGCAATTGCGGGTACCCTGAACTGTCTAGGAGTTGTCAAATTCCATCTACCAACGGTTGACACACAACAAGCCTTAAATTGTTACCGCGAAGCTCTTTCTTTGCACCTATCCGTTGTCGGACAAGATGCAGAGTCTACTGAAATCGCGACCTACTTAAATAACATTGGAAGAGTTCTGTACATGGAACTCGACTATGATGCTGCCCTGGAGAAATATTCCCTTTCCTTGGCAATCCGACGTCGGTTGCTAGGTGACGATCATCTGGATGTGGGTGCCGCAACATACAATGCTGGACAAACATTCCACCAAAAGGGTGACTTAGTCCAAGCTATGAAATTCTACAGAGAGTTTTTGAGGATTGCAAAGATCAAGCTGGGAGAGACGCATCGTGATGTTGCTGTCATGTACAAATGTATGGCTCAAATCTATCACGAAAAGAAGGACTACAGTAATGCGGAGGCTTTGTATCAAAAAGCTATTCAGGTAGCCCGTGCTGCTCTAGGAATATGCCATCCAGAGGTTGCTACCATGCTCAACAAACTTGGCAACCTTATGTATGAAAAAGGAGATTTAGAATCTGCTTTAAAGATCTATCAAGAGGGCCTAGAAGTTGAGCGTGCTGTTCTTGATTCCAATCATCCAAATATTGTGGTCACGCTTGCCAACATTGGGCAAATTCACAAACTGCAAAACAACTACAAGGCAGCCCTTGCTCTGTATAAGCAAGCAATTGCAATTCAAAAGAAGTCACTGCCACAAGACCACCCAAACATTGCTTCCAGCTTGTCTTCAATTGCCTTGCTGTACTATCAGACACACAATTTCTCGAAGGCATTGGAAATATACCAGGAAGTCCTGCGCATCCGCCGTGACACATATGGCGATGATGATCTTCAAGTGGCTTCTACATTGAACTCGATTGGGCTTGTTCTCTTTAAGATGCACATCCGTGACATTTCACTGCAGAGCTTCCAAGAAAGTTTGCGCATTCGCCACAAGCTTCTTGGAAAGAATCACCATGATTGCGCAGTCATCCTGTATAATATAGCTACTATCAAGCTGGAGACTGGCGATGATGAAGATGCCCTTCCGTACTACTTTGAAACACTCCGTGTTGAGCAGCATTGTCTGGGAGCCTATCACCCTGATGTTGCCTTGACGATGCAACAAATTGCTCAAGTCCATCAACAGAGAGGTGAGCTCCAGCAAGCTTATGACTACTTTCAGAAGGCACTTGAGGTGCAGCAAAGAGCTGAAATCCCAGATCATCTTAGCATTGCAAGAAGCTTCAATTTTATTGGAAATATCTGCCTTCAGTGGGGTAAAACAGCAGAGCTCATAGAGGCTCTCAGTCAGGCTACGCGGCATCTCAAGGCTGTTGGCAAGTCGGAGGAGGACCTGACTGTGTCTGGTTTCAATTTCTATGGCCTAAGCAAAATCCATCCTGAGTGTGCTGCATGTGCTTAGATTAAGTTATACCTGTTTGTAGTAGAAATCTTCCAATCCTATCTCTAACCGACTGGCTTCTCAAGTGACTTTCTACTAGTTAGCTAGCGTAGTAGACGGTACTACACAAACAATTAAGACAGCTCCAAGACAGTAGTAAATCTTGCAGCTTTCAAGCCGTTGGCGTGACACAACAATAGCAGCAAGTGCTACCGCCAAGAGCACAAATGTGTACCCTCTGGAAATACTATGGGACAATGCCACCGATCCTCGCCACTGATACTGAGGTGAAGCAAGCTTTTATCGCCGTCCAAAATTCTTCCACTCCGGAGCCTATCCCAGGCCCAAATCCCATTTTCTTTATCACTTACAATTTGACTGCTTCGGGGACAGTCTCGGCTTATCAATACGATACTATATTGTCCATTTTGACTGCTGCTGCTGCTTGCAGCTGATGGCAAATCCGCTGTAATCGATTCCGTAGATACACTTTGTGGACATATAAGACATACTTGCCACGATGAATGCCTTCCTTCATCGGGAGCTCCGCGGCAATGGAGATAAACATGTTGCAAGCTGACACCGCAATCAGTGACGCTCTTAATGGCATTCAATGGAATATTCAGGAAGTAGGAAAAGCATACTTTTGCTTGGATTTGTCTTGTGTTGTTGCTAGAATTGGTGTTGTTAGGAATTGGCGTTTCCCTATCAATAGAGATACGCTCGAGAACCGACCCTGCAGCATTGACTCCGTCAGGCGACAGTATGAAGACGGATTGCCCATTTGAATCACCAAAAATCTTGCTTCCTATCGGAATATCATTGCGTAGTAACGTCATAGTATTCTGATTAGAGACGTGCCATAAAGTCTGGTTGGAAGCAATAGAGTTTGAACTGCTTATGGCGATATGATCGGAGTCCAAGTAGTCATTTTTTGCTAAAAGGAAAACGCCACCCCCCTGCTCCATAAAAATTCTTGTGGGTGAGGCAAACCATCGATGTCCAACCACTAAATGTCCCTGATTTTGGTGGGCTGTATAGCGTACAAGCTTGAACTTTCGTTCGTCTCTGGAATTACCGTTTCTATTACTTCTTGCTCGGCGATGACGATGATCGTTGCTGTCGCCGACATTGGCTCCAGTTCGATTGCTCAAACCACCAGCACCACCAGGTTCTTCTGAGGTAGTGAAAGTGGTAGTACTGGTGGACTGTACCATGCCTGATGGCAAATGATTTTCTGGATACAACGCCCAAAGCCCACCACGGCCGTCTGAAACCAGGGATGCCATCTTGCTAATGCGATATTTCAGCCGCGGTTCAAAAGTGCGAAGACGGCGTCTCGTGCCTGGTTTATCATTTTTGATATAGAAGACATCCCATTGTTGTGCGTATATATCATCAAGAGGTGGTGCATGAATATATACTCCGTGCTTTCCATTGGGGATTATCCGAGTGCCTGTTGCAAATTGTTGAACAATGCGGAGACTGTCTTCCGCATTCTGGGAGTAGTAAACAAGATACAGTCGATCTTCTGTTTCTGGTTGGAAGTGACCATTAAAGGGGTCAGGTATCAACATCCACTGTCCAAATTTAGGAAAGTCGTTGTAATCTGGAGGGCTGTACGCATCCAAGTCAACCTCATTGTGTTGCTGGTATTGACGTAGATTGTACCAAAATTCTGCTAGTTCAATTTCTCTGGCATCTTCGCTGTCATAATCATAATCATCGTCATCGTCCTCATCGTCATCGTCATCGTAGTAACCATCATTTCCAATCGAAGCCGCAGCCATGTTCGTTAATGTTGTTGCTATAAGTCTTCTCATTGCTGCGCTATAATGACCGGTATCATCATCGTCATCATCATCAACGTAGGTAACAACAGCAGAATTAAAAGAAAGAGAGGCATTGTCATTGTCATTGTATTGTTGACGCCGTCTTTCTCGAGACTCCTCGAGTACTTCACTTCCATTCAATTGATCTGACTGTCTGGTTGTTGTTGTTTGTTTGTACGTTTGTTTGTTTGTAATCGTCGTCGCCGTTACCATTCTTCCACCCAATCTGACAAAATCTTCTGGACAAACTGCATGACCACAAGCCATCACGATCATCGGAGGACCAGCTGAATCGTTCAAACAGATGGGACATGAAAAGGAAGCATAGACAACTCGTGCATTATGGGAGTACCTGTGGACTTCTTCTTCTCCTCCTCCTTCTCCTCGAATACGGGTCTTGCTGTTGATGGTGTCGTCATTAGTACCACTCTTGCAAACGTGTTTCTTTTTGCACATGGGACAGATAATACTTCCATCATTGTCGTCATCGCTGTTTCCATAAATGCTAGGAGTACCAGGAACAACATTATTGTTGATGTCAGTGCCAATAACCGGCTGATACCTCCTTGATTCGTGTGCTGGTAGGATGCGGTCCATGATTGGATGACGGCTGTGTCTGAGTGTGCACGTCTACTACGTTCTTTTTCTGCCTTCAGCTAGAGAGTCTAGAGTAGCACGATTCTTTGGGACTGGAAAGCAACTTGATAGTATTACTCATTAGTGTGAAAAATCATGTAATAGATGTGGTCTCTCAGCAGTATTAATAAGAGAGTACTACTGTTCTACCTCAACTACTCTAACCGCAGGGTATTGTGTTGTTTGTATGTGTGTTGTGTTCTTGTCGTTTTCTCTCACACTCTCTCCGCTACGCTTGATGAATAGCTACTGTATTATTTACTCTACTACTACCTGGTAGCTATTTTGATTCTGCTACGCTGGTACAGTATCGTTGCCGTACAAAAACGTAAAGCCGGCCGGCCGTACACGCAAGACCCCCGGCCGTACACAAGAAAACCCCTCGCCGTACACAAGAAAACCCCTCGCCGTAGACAGGAGTGGTAGTATTCTTTTTTACACAAAAAAAAACCCGCCGTAGTATTCTTTTAAGGACGAGGAAAGTCAACCTATGCAAACGCTACTGAATTACATAAATACGATTGTTAGTTCGCACGTTTACCATCGAAAGTGGGGCATCGCTACTGTCGGCATCTGGCGCTCCATGGCATAGCAGGTAGTGCCCATGTCTTTCTTGGCGTTGATAACGTTCATATTAAAGTCTTCAAGTATAGCCTGGGCTCCCTCCAAAAGCGATGTCCCTTGAGCCGCTGCTTCTTCCAATTCTGGCAAATATACACCGTCTTTCAATATCCATATAGTATCAATACCCGCATTTCGTCCTCCCGTTACATCTGTTTCCAGGGCGTCACCAATCATACAAGCTCTAGAAGTATCTAACGTGTCTTTCAATGCGATATCAAACACTTCTTGGAATGGCTTGCCAATACGTTTCACAAGAGCTTCAGCCTCAGCTTTGGTCTTGCCACCATGCTCGACAAGAGCCATTTCGTACAGATCGCCCAAACGCCCAGGCATGGGCGGTCTTTCACAGTCAGGACGGATTTTATCCGGGTTGGACACCATCATAGGAATACCTCGGGCAGCACCGATCCGAAGGGCTCTTGTGAGTGCCACATTGTACGCGTCAGCGTCGGTCCGTTTATTGATGTCGTTGCCGTTTCCGTCGTTGACAGTAAACGTTCCACAAGCCAAAATCAAGTCTGCTTCTTCAATTGGTGCAAAGTCCCAGCCACATCCTTCAACGTACGGTACATCTCGTTCATCCGAGGTTCCCAAAACAAGTACTTTGTTATTCTTTCCCTGTTGTTGATTAGCATTCTGAATCTTGGTCAGCGTATTCCACGGTTCACAACATCCTCCCAATTCTTCTTTCGAAGCAAAAGGACCTGATGATGATGATGATGGTGATGGTGATGATAAGAGCTGGAAGGAAACTTCTCCTGACGTAATGATTTGTTCAAAATCATTGGTTGGATCAAATCCGAGTCTCTCTAAATTGCGAACGGAATTTTGCTTCCGTTGACTGGAATTGGAAACAATAATAATGCGCTTTCCAGCAGCTCGTAGTTTTTGGATACATTCAATGACACCATCAAAAGCTGTATATCCATCGTGCATGACACCCCACATATCCAATAGAAATACATCATAATCGTTTACGATGTCAGAAATGCCTCCCACCAAGGTTAGATCGGCTTTTGTCGTCGTCGAAGTACTACTAGAACTAGAACTACTAGCAGCAGCAGCAGTAGCAGTAGCAGTAGCTACTCCAACGGTGGAAGGCATGAAAGAACGGCGGTGGAAGTGGATATTCTGCAGTAGTGTTGGAGAAGAATGAACTAACGAAGGAAACAAGGAAGATCCGGAAAAGGCGACAGCCGATGGTGCCAAAACCAAAATTGAATAGAATGAAAATAATAATAACACAACTGCTTCGGTCAACAGGAAGGATGTAAAAAGTGTGTTTAGGAGCATGCTTGAATGGCAAGCTACTGCTCTCTTATTGCTGGCTTTTGTGACTATTTATATACAAGATGTAAAATAGCTAGTAGCGAATAGTAGAACAGTGGACAAGCAAGCAACAAGCAGTGATCTTATTCAAACGCACTCACGCTCGAGCACTTTAAAGAAATAATATCCATCCTCCTTTGATCTCGTCACTATTAATATTATATTAAACACTCCAGATTGATCTTGCTTTCAAGATGATATCTGGAAATCACAGTAGGGTCAGAGTTACTGTATTCCGCCACCCGAGCGAACGCTACCGCGTTCTCTCGACTATGCCAGCTCTCTAGGGCTACGTTCGGCTAGGTAGGGTGGTTTGGAGAAACTCGGCAATTTACTAGGGCCGACCTTTTCTCCGTTCCGAGGC
>Ga0100391_1001410_pt1 | contig 26976 bp, 16 predicted proteins | sample CryGeymeta201515_FD_81541 | JGI IMG/M metagenome (GOLD analysis project Ga0100391, IMG submission 81541) | Groundwater microbial communities from Crystal Geyser aquifers in Utah, USA - Crystal Geyser metaG 2015-15 | ecosystem: Environmental > Aquatic > Deep subsurface > Groundwater | place: USA... | reverse complement strand
CCTCGGAACGGAGAAAAGGTCGGCCCTAGTAAATTGCCGAGTTTCTCCAAACCACCCTACCTAGCCGAACGTAGCCCTAGAGAGCTGGCATAGTCGAGAGAACGCGGTAGCGTTCGCTCGACACTAAGTATTTTTTACACAGATCCCTACTGTAGAACAAGCTGTAGAGTCTATTAACCTGGTGCGTACCGGTAGCAGACTACTCTACTACTAGCTAGTACTGTAGCTACTACTAGTAGTAGTAGTAGTAGCTACTACTAGCTAGCTAGTACCAGGTAGCTAACTAAAGTAGTAGCCTCTCTAGTAGTAGGTAGCTACTATTAGTAGTTGCTACTTAGCTAGTAGCTCTAGTAGTAGTAGAGCTAGTAGCTAGCTAGTAGTAGAGTAGTACAGTAGTAGTGTAGTTGCTACTACTACTAGCTAGCTAGCTAGCTAGCTACTGCTAGTACTCTACTAGCTAGCTACTAGTAGAGTAGTAGTAGCTACTTCTACTAGTAGCTACGTAGACTAGAGCTAGGTAGACCTAGTTATTAATTCATGATTAAATAATACAGAACTAATTGTATGACGTGTACGCCATTATTTTTTGGACAACTGTAATACGATGCTATTATTAGACCTCTAGCTACTTACTACTAGTAGTACAGTAGTTGGTATTGCGTAGAGTATTGCATATTGCATTCCAGGTACAGTAAAAGAACGAACAAGCCATCCGGAGCAACCCAACTCTCAGCTCTCAGCAGGCACGCACAAACACAAACGCAGATACATCACAGCCTCGTCATCATCTTCAGGAAGAGGCAGAAAAGGTCACTGTAGGTGGAACATCACTGAATCCATCCAATTGCAATTGTTCTATCAAGGCTACTGGCAAATGGTAGGCTGCTGCTGCTGCTGCTGCTGCATCTTGTTGCAGGAGAGTCCATTTGTCAGACTTACTGTACACGTACACGATTTCGTACGTAGCCTTTATTTTCTTTGTTTTAGTGCTGGTATTGTCCGTTGTGGCTACCAGGACCAAATCATCCAGTGTCAGTGCTGTAGCTGATGTAGCGGTAGCTACAGCAGTCTCTGAGGAGGAACACAGCAAGCGATTTGATGCTTTGCATTTGCGTGTGATCGTGGCAGTGGCAGTGGCACTGCCACTGTCATCGTTGGTGTAGCACTTCACCATGTAATATTGGCCAATCATGGGAGAAAATGTGGATTTGACATTGTTCTTCTTCTTCTTGTTGTTGTTGTTGTTGTTCTTATTCTTTCGTTCGCGCTCTGACTGTAGTTGCTGGTGAAGGTGTTCCTTCTTTCTTTGGTTAGCCTCATAGTTAAGCAGTGAAGTAATAATACCGTACTCTTGAGCATCCTCAGTCTTGACGATCATCCCTTTGAATAGTAGAATACTCTGTGACTGTGGTGACTGTGTATCTGTGGTGCTTTTTATTTTCATCAACTTTTACTGGGATGGTGGGAGGACATGGCTGACGGACAAAGCGTGCTCAGGAGTACAGAACTATGCACAGAGCTTGTACTTCAAGATACTCTACTGCCCTACTGGTACTATCAACAGCGAAAAGAAACTGGCAGTCAGTAGATGAGATGAATGTACCAGGTACCAGGTACCAGGTACCTTTAATAGTCGACGGAAGAAAGGGTTGCTAGATTTGAATTGACGAGCTGGCTGCGTTTTGGGAACACCGGTAACAGAAACGTGTCCAGTGAGAACCAAGCCGATATAATAATTATTATTATTACTACCAGGTATTTATTCTTGGTGGGGTGCAGGAACAATGGCTTTGCAAACTATAGTGCCTCTCACATTGCAATCATTATTGAGGCTTTCCCTTGTGGATTCTGGAGGTAATCGTTGTTACTACTAGTAGTACTACTACTAGCTAGTAGTAGTAGTACGAAGTCTTCACAGTTACATCGAGCTTACTGTAGTACCAGGTACCGAGCTCCTGTAAGTAGCTAGTACTACCTGGTACTGGTAGTGCGGTAGTAGTGCATTACGTACGTACCTTTGATTCCCCCCCAAAAGGGGCAACTGCGGGTCATGCGGAAAATACAATTAGTAAACTTTTTTCGCGTGGCTTTATCGTTGATGTTGCATTGTGACTAAAAAACCAAAATTACCTGATATTAAGTAATTGGAATACGATTTTCGCTGGAAGAGCAGGGGAAGTAAAAAGAAGGGTCATCACAGGTCAACTTAATCTACTTCAAGAACTCAGAGAGTTCTCCCGATGAAAGGCCACTATCGTATTGCGGTGCTGTACTACGAGACGAACGGGAAAAAGTGCAGAATATGGTTGACTGTATTACGTTCTCCGGTGAGCATAAAAGGGCAAAAACTAACAATAGCTACAGCAACAAAAGAATACATTACTAAACAAAAACAAAAACAAAAACATCATGACAGCGGAAGCACGCAACGACTTTATTGGCCGAGAACTGGTTTGTGATTGGGAAGATAGCATGACTGTCTCCTCCTTGGGAACAGTGTCCTCTGACGAAAACGAGAGCGACGATGACAATGATGTAATATCTACCGTAGAAAAGACTAGGGCGCAGGCAGATTATGACGATGAAATTCCAGCACGTTACCGACAACGAAGACAAAGACGCAGATCCCAAGGGAGACTTGTGCACAACGATAGACATGCCCGCAGCGCTCATATGAAGACTACCGCGCATTGTTCCGCTCCTGATCTGGATATTCTTAAAGTGAATAGGGTGCCTCTTCGACAAGAGCGACAGGACGACTTGAAAGCGAACGAACGCTGGACATCTGAGTTTACTTGCAGTCTTTCTGGTGTCTACGCGGACAATGATAAGCGCGCTAACAGTTTCAATGACAAGATTCGTAATCCGTTGGCCTCCAAGAGTTTCCGCAAAGCGAGAAACATGAGAATCTTGGAACGACAAGACAGTAACAGCAACCGATGGGCACCAGTCTCCACGAGTGGACGCGAGCTTCGAGCCCTCAAGGAACGATGCCTTCGTCCCGACGACCACGCCAACTATAGATGGTCGCCTGTTCCCAGCATCAAGGATCTAACAACAGCTACAAACAGTGATAACTTCCATGTTTGTCATGATCATATTCCAAGAAAACCAAGAGAACATAAGTCCTCAGTGTCGTCGGTTGCTGCTGGACCTGACATTGCTATCTCCTATCATGGCAACGCGCAATGGAAGGTATATAGCTCGGCAGAGCCCAAACACAAGCTTACTTCCACGTCAATTCTCTCGCTGGATATCATGAAGGAACGAAACTCTCAACATCTTTCTTCCAGACCAGGTATGTCGAGAAGAAAGAGCGAAGGAGCTACAAAGCACTACATTGGTCATGATGTTGGACGCTCGTGCAGCCGCAGTCCACGAATATCTCCCGACAGGGACGGTGGCGCTGCGTGTAGGAATACGTCATCTCTTTTGCCCGAAGACAGCCCTGTACGAGGGGCACTTTCTCGTTGGAACAGTTCATCAAGTTTTACGTATGCCACTTCTTTTGCATCAAAATCGATGCGATCCGTAACGTCAACTGCTGACTGGTCGATGCAACCCAAACTACCCAAGCGAGCATCTCGAAAGGGTAGTCGAAATCATAATTCTCGTTCGTCTCCTGTTCTGGGTGCCTTCTTTAGTTCGTCGTCTTCAGCTCAAGAGCAACGAGAAGTCGACAAAGAAGAAGCTACTAAAGAAAATTCTCGAGTTGTTTCCGATAGCAGTGATAGCAGCTTTGATAAAGAGAGAGAAAGTGAAGAGAAAGAACATGACGAGGAAAATGAGAAGAAGCATCACAAAGCTCCCTCACTGGCGGGCATTCATTTTCCGAAAGTTGATATGGATGCCGTTGCACTCATGGATGATAAAATTTTGTACGCCAGCTTACATTCTACTTTAGTGAACGAATTAAAAGACAGCAGTATGTTCAAGGGCGAGAACAGCAGTGATTCTGAGAACTCGGTATCTGGTAGCATGGACGTCTCGTTGGAAGATGATTTTCGAGAGGACAATAATGCGAAACTCGCGATGAATGCATGCAATAGTTTCCACTGTTCTATTGAACACTGTGAAACTATTCTGGAAGACGCTGCCGACGACGATGTTACGGAATGTCCACCACCATCACGACCACCAGCAGAAGGCCTGCAAGCTGTGGTATCGTCCGACCATCTCTTGCGCGCTCCTAAACGACGAAAGAGTTTGGCCTCTTTGGTTGCCCTAAGCGATGAATCGGAAGCAACGACTAGTAGCTGGGAAGGACAGGATACTGTTTCTGAACTTGGTCGACCTACTAAAGCAGCTCTTGGTAGTGACATGTTGCATCAAGTACGCCATCCTCCAGGTATAAAGGCCGCGACATGCAGCATGTGTCCTAAACAACCCGTGCGTCGTGGAAGTATGTTGTTGGATAGCTCATTTTCTTCGCTGGACAGTGCTGGTAGTAGCAAGTTGAGCACTAAACTCCGAAAATGTTCAGTGAACCTTCCCTTGCCCAAGGCAATTCAAGCTCTTTCTAACAAGCAATCACTGTATTACGATTCCCGGAACGAGAAATGTGCATCTCCGGTAACCTCTTCCGCATCCTTAAAGGGCCAACAACAACAAGGATCCTACCCTTTGGTCCAAGTCGATGTCAAGCAGCGCAATAATCCTGCTGCCTGATATTAGGCTACTAGACTACCGCTAATAAGGAGTACTAGTACTAGTTAGACCTGCAATAAAAGAGGCTGTGAGCGATATAGAATCGATTCTACCTTCATTACATAGGAAACTACTAGAACATCAAGTTAGCACGATTCATAACGAAGGTGGTACAACTACTTGCCCGTTGTACTACTAGTCTACGGTACCTACTCTACTCAATTTGATGTCAGAAGGGAAATGTCGGAACGATCGAAAAGACTTGCCAGCAGATTAAAGGGAGAGTGAGTGGTGAAAGCTCGTTACGGTACCTCCACCACAGAGTCGGGAATACCCTCCAATGCTACTCTAGTAATAAATAAAAGAGTACTGAGTAGCTAGAGTTCGACTTTGTAAACTATTCTATTGCCGAAATTAATAAGTTGCCACGACTGCTCTACTAGACTAGTCCAAGACTACCAGTACTGAAGAAGTCAAATCGACTAGACTACTACTAGCTACAACTACTACTCTACTAGTAGACTACTTGTCTACTCTACATGCTTCTTCTTCTTCCATGCTCCAGGTCTATTTTCCTGCGAAGTCTTTCTCGAGCTATTTTCTCCTAACACAAGCCCTACTGACTATATCTTTTTGAGAGATCCAGCCGAACTTTCACCAGATCTTGTCTTCACTTTTTCCGCCAAGCACCTGGTGAAAACTAGTCTACTTGATGAATCCTGAATCCCTGAAAGGAGCAAAAAATAATAGAAAATCTGGCACGTTGTGTGAAATCTGAATACAGTAGTTCATTACATCATCTTGCTCGTCTGATCAAGCACGTAATTGGTGAAAGAAATTCCCTCAATCTTCTCTATTTCTCTCATACAGAATACAGATATTGAACACTCCGTGTAGCTAATTGATAAGGACAGCAGGACAGCACTGCGCAGATAACAGATAACAATCACAGATAATTGATCATCACGAAATACTCTACACTCTACGACAATGATGTACCCGTCCTCTACTTCTTCTCTATTACTTCTCCTGGCAGTTCTTCCGTTTTTCTCTTGCGTGTCAGCATCCATTCTTGGTGACAATTCCCATCTGCTCAGAGGAGGTACCGGCTCCAGCTCTAACGATGAGACCGAGGTAAGTCATCAAGTCAGCATCTCTGTTTTGTTTTTATGTGAAAGAAAATGTGAGGGGTTGCATGTTTGCTACTTGCTACTCGAGTGGGTAGCTGTGCTAAAAAAAGATTGGCATCGCACGCACATCTACCACGCCGCTCACCTTTTACATTGACTTAATTCAACGACAGTCGAAGAACCCTTCCTGGACTCGCTTGTTGCAGTCCTTTTCCTTTCCTGGAAGTGGCAGTCCCAATACAGGCAGCGTTCCTGCTCGGTCTTCTGGTGGAACTCGTGCCAATACCTTTGTGCCCGAGGCCGAGACACCCGAGCCGATCATGACAGCTCCACCAAAACCTGTCAACATCAATCGGGGTTCGTCCCTGGATCTTCCGGCTTCTGCTGTGGCTGCAACTGTAACTGATGTCGCTACCACTCCTCCCACGGAAAAAGTGACAGTACCGATTCGGGCCAATCACGGAGAAATTGGAATTGGAGAGGTGGGTCCCATGTTGGAACAAGTTTTGCCTCTTTTGGAGAAGGGGTCTGAACAACTGCAGCCATTGTTTGGTGCCAACGGAACCTACCTAGTACAAGATTTTATGCGAGCCCTCGAGTGGAGCTACGACTGGGAAACCAGTACCTCCCAAAAGAAATCAATGGGTATTGTCGATCGTCGTCTCCAACAGCAGCAGCAGCAGCAAGTCGAATATCAACCACGAATCGTCATGGATCTCAGTGGTGAACGTATTGGAGCAGAACAAGGCAACCTTCGAGTCGCCATGGCGCACATTGCGGTACTGCTTGGAACGGCCTGGCATGCAGGATTTCATACAGGTATGTGTGATGAGCCCAACCACAATGCCACAGACACGGACAATCCTGGTTGTGGACAAGACGGATTGAATTACCGGTATCCATTTGATGGATTCGCCGAAGAAGGATTTGGTTGTTTCAAGAACGATCACGAGTGGTTGACGGGAACACCCACGGGCTGTGCCGTGCAACCAAATATTGACTGGATTATCAGTGACGCCAAAGAAGAAGACAGGAAGCTCATCTGTGGTCTTCAGGCTGATATCCATTCGCGTGATTGCTGCTGGTGGGGACGTGGTATGCTACAAATGAGGCACCAGTGCGACTACGGTGACTATCAGGCGCATTGGGGAGGCTTAAGCGTTCCCGCTGAACGGCCAGCGGTCAACCTTTGTAACAATCCTGGACAAGTATGCAGCGATGACTATCCCGAGTTGCGGTTCCTAACGGGACTTTACACTTGGGTTCGAGATGTGATTCATGCGGAAGATCCTACCTTTGATTTCATTGCTGAGCTCAAGCAGTGGGTTAATGGAAACATGGATATGCGTTCGAATGGAAACTTTGTCGACCGTGTTGGTGGCGTCCTCATGTATGGTGATCCTAATCTCTTGCCACCCAATTACCGAGAGCGTCGCTCAACTGTCGAGGCAGCTTTGGATTCCATCATGAGCCTCGCCCCAGTTCTCGATTTTCCTACATATGGAAATATTGCCAAATGTAAACCAACCACCATGTCCAGCATTTGTAAGTCGTGATCTCTGTTGTTTGTTTGTCTACTGCACCAGCTTGGATATTTTGGACTAAAGTTTCGCCGTTTCTTGTTTTCTGCCACTTGCAGTGGAGGGAGAAGTGGGTGCGCATGCTGTCGATGGTATCATCAACAATTATAACATATCTCACACCAACTGCGAGGAGAATCCTTGGTTCAAAATTGACTTACAAGGCCCTCACGAAATCTACACCATTGCCATTGTGAATCGTCAAGATGGCTACTTTGATCGTCTGGATCACGTCTTGATTGAGCTATTAAACGAAGATGACGAACTCATTGAACACAACCACACCATTCAGCACAATCCAAACCTAGAGGGACAAATTGTCAATGTCTGGACAGTTGATTATCTAACACCTCCCATTGCAAGCAAGGTGCGGGTCTCTACCAAGTCTCCTCCAGGTACGTTGTTTTCTAACCCATATTGAACGTTGGGCGTTGCTATTACAAATCTACGCCAATACAATGATGTCTTCGTTTAAACTCACAGACGAACTATTCTTTTGTCGCTAAGCAGGATACTGCAATTACCTAAACATGGCAGGTATGTCTGCGTCGTATTAACTTGTTTTTGGCATTTTGCGTTGCGCTTGCAAATGATACAGCCATGCATCCTCGTACTAACATTCCTAATACATCAACTTGACAACAGAGCTTCAAATTTTCGGATATTGCGGCTTTTCCGATGCTTGCCTGACAGGACACGCTTGCGATCTAGAAAACGTTGCTCAATGTAAGCCCACATCACAATCGTCGTCGCCAGCAGGACAATTTCCTTCTTCTGTGGCGGTAGATGGCGTTGTGGCTCCTTCTGAAGAGCTTTTGGTTCGTGGCGACGCAGACTTGGAATCAGCCAAGACCGAATGCGAGCAGGACCCTTATTGGCAAGTTGACCTGCTGAGAAGACACAACATCAGTATGGTGGCGGTACTTATTCCAGGTGATTCCACCAATATGAATGGGCTGCTTGTAGAGCTAGTTGACGAGGAAACTGGTACTACTGTCACTTCCAAACAACATGATCCTACAATGGGTCCTATTGGAAACGTTGCTGTCTTTGAAATGGAAAATGAGCTTGAAGAGCACCTTGCTTCCATTGTAAGATTAAGACTTCCGAGAGCAGCAACCGAAGCGTGTGCAACGTTGGAGCTTGTTGAAGTACAAGTATTTAGCAATTGCTGGGATGATGCTCACTGCATCACTTGGCCCTCCTGCGATTTTGAGAATGTTGCAGCGTGCAAGGCATCTACCCAGAGTTCCACATATAATGGCGGTGTTGCCTGGAAAGCTGTTGATGGCCATGAGGCTTTGTCTCATACAGCATGCGAGGAAGAGCCATGGTGGGAGGTTGATCTCTTAGGTGAATTTGCAGTGGATGAAGTCATTCTGTACAACCGGGAGGATTGCTGTTACGATCGCCTCAACAATGTTGTCGTTGAGCTGCAGGACTTTTTTGGTAATTTAATTCAATCTGTCCAGCATCAGCCGGAGATTGATGGTGTTATTGAAGATAGCTGGATTGTGAAATTTGAAGATTCTCCAGTAGCTAGAAAGGTCCGAGTTATGGTCCAACATGAATCGGACACCTGCGGTCATCTCAACCTTCGTGACATCCAAGTCATGAGAACATGTAGCGAAAATGAGGATTGTTGGAGCTACCCAGGATGTGAAAGTGGCAACGTGGCGCAGTGCAAACCGACCACCATGAGCTCAACCTTCAATGGTGACGTTTCCTCTCAGGCCGTTGACGGAGATGAGTCGTTAGCTCACACAGCCTGTGAATTGAATCCTTGGTGGGGCGTAAATTTGCTTCAACCCCGCTCTGTGCGACATGTGGTTGTCCACAATCGCGAAGATTGCGTATGTTACCTCTATGCCCTTACAACATTACATTGTTGACTGATGTTTGAAGTGAAAGCATTTCCTAACATCTGTATTCTTTTTCGCTATTGCAGTGCTACGAGAGGCTCAGTGGACTACTAGTACAGCTCTTTGATGACCAAGACAATCTGCTACAAGAAATCAAACATGACCCTAATGTGGAAGGATTGATTAATTCAATGTGGGTTGCCACATTTGAGAATATTGTGCCTAATGTCCGCAAAGTCTTCTTGTCAACCAACCACCCAGAAGGCTTTTGCGAGTTCCTCAACTTGGCTGAAGTTGAAGTCATGAGTGAATGTCTTGATGGCGACGCTTGTTTGACTGGGTTTGGATGCGATGAAGGCAATGTCGCCAAATGTAAACCCGCGCGCCAGTCCTCTACACTTGCAACTCGTCTGAATAATACCGTTGTGGCCGGTGTTGCGGGAAAAGCCGTTGACGGTAAAGAGTCCTTGTCACACACTGAATGTGAGACTAATCCATGGTGGGAAGTTGATTTGCTCTCGCCACGAGAGATTTCGGAGGTTATTCTCCACAACCGACAAGATGCATTTTTTGAACGTCTGAATGGAGCCTTGGTGGAATTGATCGATGAAGGAGGAAATGTAGTTGGCTCCGCCCAACATGATCCTGGCGTTGATGGATCCATTCAATTCTCATGGGTGACCAAATTTGATGAAGTTGTGGCCTCTCGTGTGAAAGTCTCTACATTCCATGGCAACGGTGAATGCGATTACCTGAATCTCGCAGACGTCGAGGTGATAAGCACTTGTATCGAAGGTGATGCCTGTCTCGAGATGGAGCAGTGTATCTACGGCAATGTCGCCATGTGTAAACCTGCACGTCAAATATCCACAATGCAGGGCAGTGTGGCAGCAAATGCCATCAACGGCGCAGATTCCTTAGCTCACACTAATTGTGAAGAAAATCCCTGGTACGTGTCACGCATATTCATCTGCACATGGGTTGTGTACAAACATATATTTTCTTACTCCTGCATTCCTTGTTTGCCATTCACTGCGTCGCTGTTTTAGGTGGGAAGTGGACTTGCTGGGTGTCTATCATGTGAACGAAGTAATTGTTTTTAACAGGATTGATTGTTGCCAAGAAAGGTTGAATGGTGTTATGGTAGAACTATTGGATCGGAACGGTACAAGTCTCAAGGCTATTCAACACGACCCTAATCAACAGGGGATCATTACGGACAAGTGGATTGCCCACTTTGACGAGTTTGACTTTTACATGGCATCCAAGGTGCGCATTTCCGTATTGCATCCGCCGGGTAGCTGTAACTTTTTGAACATGGCAGACGTTCAAGTCATGGGAATCTGCCAAGAAAAGGACGCTTGTTTTAACGGCGAAACAAGTTGCGCCCACGGCGATGTAGCTCGATGCAAGAAAGCCGAACAATCATCCGTTCGCAATGGCGCTGCTGCCATCAAAGCGACCTCCGGAGAAAGCGGAGCCATAGCCATGACGACTTGCGAAGAAGATCCCTGGTGGATGGTAGATTTGGAAACGCGTCGTGCTGTTAGTGAAGTAGTCGTGTACAATCGTCTAGACTGTTGTTTTGAACAACTGAATGGGGTCCTTGTGGAGCTGTTGGATTCTTTTGGTAAAGTATTGACGACGGCACAGCACAATGTGGAGGCAGAAGGTATCATCTATTCTATGTGGTCCACCAAGTTCCACCAAGAGAACGTTCGTTATGTACGAGTGTCGACGTATCACAATGACACCTGTGCCCCACTGGACCTTGCCGAAGTCCAAGTCCTGAGTCTCTGCGAAGAAGACGACGCCTGTTTGACGGGTTGGGATTGCGAGAATGAGAGTTTGGAACAACCCGTCCGTGATCAAGTCTAATTGTAGCCAGCTGTATGCACTACATTTAATGATACATATGGTGCATGTTTACTTTCTTTTTAAACTGCGTAGACATACATATGGTGGATAGGCATGCTTCCGAAATGGAATTTGAAACAAGTTGATGAGACATAACGGTATGTTACGGTCCAGAGTTGATCTCATATTTTATTGGAGAGACGAAAAAAAAATGCCTAACTTGTTCCCAGAAAGAGTACCGGTAATAGGGTCGGCATAAATGACTGCGTCAGTGAACACTAGCTACTAGTAGTAGAGGCTCAATTCGGCATCTACCATACCATACTGGTACCACAACTTACGAAAGAAGTAGTCTAGTAGTTTAGGCGAAGCCAAGCAAAGCTCGCAAGTTAAATAAGAGTAATAGGCTTCCCGAGATTCCGGTGGTCAAGATTTCCTAGTATTTGTTATCACCAATCCAGGGATATCCCACCCCTGGGATATGAAAAACTGTCCCGGGATGGGGAAAAACACAATCCCGGGGTTGTTTCTGGAAATAGCATTTGTTGGGGTTAAGTAATATGAACCGTTATTTTTAACAGCATGTGATCTAATTACTATCTCAGTGCAATTTTATTAAATAATGACCCATTGGCTGTCAATAAAAATAAAATGGCCAAGCACTTTTAAGCTAGCATTTAACAGGTAGGTGCTGAACCACTTTAATTTAATTCATTATTGGAATAAACGTATTAGTCTATTCGTGTATTAAAATAAAATGGTCAAGCACTTTTAAGCTAGTATTTAACAGGTAGGTGCTGAACCACCTTAATTTAATTCATTATTCGAATAACAAACGTATACAATCTCCACAAATTCATTAAAATAAAATGGCCAAGCACTTTAAAGCTAGTTTTTAACAGGTGGCTGCTGAACCACTTTAATTTAATTCATCTATAGAACTTAGTTGTACAATATTAGAATAGATTGGACAACACTAGTAACATTAAACTATTCATTCCGAATATAAGCATAAAACATATCCCGTGATTTTTCAATATCCCGGAATTGGTGATCACTAAATTGTCAAACAAGCCCGGGATTTGGATATCCCGGAAAATTGGATACACAGCCCCGGGATTTTTCCATATCCCGGGAATGGTGATAACAAATTGTTGCTACTAGAGCTGGTAGTACTAGTAGTAGTAGACGAGTACTGTAGTAATCTTGAATAGTAGCTAAGGCCTAAGCAACATTGCAGCACTAGTAGACTACAGTACTTCTTATGCTGGTAACCTTCACCCAAGGAAACAGTTCGCATCGGACTTTTGTGTCCGTTCTCTAAAATGTCAAAGGGCATTGATTTAGGAGCAAAAGTCGACGTACGGTAAATAGAATCTGACTTCATCGTTAAGTATGTAAGTACCATATTTCTCTCCATAGCATGAATTTTGTTTAAACTTCTTGACGCGAGCTGAGGCAATAACCTGTGCGGAACGAAAGAATGCTGGTGTGCTGGCATTATTATCAGCGTTATTGATATCCACCAGCAACGAGTGGGCTCTCTTGCACTACCCTGGTACCTGGTACCTCTGGCCTCATTGTCAGCGTCATCATAGCATCTACCATGAATGTGCTTTCAATCGGCTATGGTACCCGGTACGTAGTAACGTGGATTGGTGCACATCAAAATGAAGCTGCAGACTGGAGAGCACTAGAAGAAGAAGCTACTGTACTCATCAGTACTGTGGTATTGTACCATGGTAGTATGGACACCCTCCAGCATCTACTGGTAAAATAAGTAGAGTAGACTAGTACCGAGTAAAGAATAATACTCGGAGTACTAGTAGTAGTAGTCTAGTAGTCTAGTACTAGTACTAATGGTGGAATTCCCTACTACTGTACTACGTAGGTAGTAGTAGAAGCTACTGGTAGTAGTAGACCTTTGAGTTTACTACTACTAGCTAGTACTGCTTCTCGCGTGTCATTGCAGCGTCCCCCCTTTTTTGTTTGGGTTTTCCATCGTCGATTAGTTTCCATAATAGATTTCTTTGGGGGTATCGCTACTTGACTCACCTGCCTAGCTCACGAGCGATGATTGTTGAATCATCACTCCTAAGATGTTGAATAGTGACCGGCTGGCGTCGAACGTTAAGTTATAGTACGAAATCACGTGCGATTGTAGCATAAATAATTTTGGCAGAGAATTAACGCTTGCTGTCTGCCTAATTAGATGACTTTGGTAGATCACCTGGCTCGAATTGATTCCATTTTGAGCGACTCATTGATTCGCTTGCTTTCGGCTGTGGTTAAGAAGTTAGCTTCATTGGAGAGTTGGTCTATTAAAACAGAGTCACTTTCTGTTACAATACAACAAGAAGCATTAGCACCAACCAACCAACTGACAAACAACAACAGCAAGCTACTGCCATTGTTGCATTGTTTAACTTGCTTAATCTGATCTGTTTTGTCCCGAGAAACTGCCATCGCATCGCGTTGTATTTAACTTGCTTAAGCTGCCGAGGAACTCTAGAAAGTAGTCCTGTAATACCCGAGGAAAGCCGATATCCAATCATTGCTCTTCTCTCTCTCTCTTGCGTGTCATTTTCCATTGAACTCGAGTGCAAGCTTAACCAAGACAAGTCCAGTCAAGCCCGGTTTATTCCACGCCAGAGCACCTTTAACCGAGCAAATCCGGTCAACTTCAGGTCAGTTTAACGTTTAACCCTCCTTAATTTCAGCGTGACGCTAATGAAAGACTGTCACAATCCCAACAACAACAACAACAACAACGCCTTCAATCATAGCAACAGCCAGAGTCACCACAGCCAGTCATCTCACAACCAGAACTTTCAGCACCAGAAGAACATCTACAGCCTGAAGAAGAAATATCAGGAGCCACAGCAGAAACATCTGATGGACACCACTGCGACTTCAAGACATACCAGCAATACTCTCAACACGACTACTACTACCACCAATACAAATACAAATACCCTGCAAATGAATACTATGAACATGCAAATGCAGCCCTCGCCTGGGCCCAGACCACACACGCACTCCTCGCACATCACTTCCAATGCAGCCAATGCAGTTGGGGAGACTAGTGGAAGATCTCGATCTGCAAGATCCTCCAGCAGAGATGCCAGACGTTCGCGATCTCGAAAGTCATCCAGTGCAGCTGCAGCAGGTGCCAATGCTGGAAGCAGCAACCCGCAAGCACCCATGCCACAGCCGTTTTCGCGGCGTTCCGGTCAAAACAATGTTATGAATAATGGTGGAAGTGGAGGTGGCTACACGAATTCGCAGCAACAGCAGCATTCACAAACACCCATGGTGGCCATGCAACCACCTCAACAGCAGCAACAACAGCTTGGACAAATGGCCGCTGCGTTCCATCACAAGAGCAATCCGGGAACCCCAAATGCTGATGCGGCTGCGGCTGCTGCTGTGGACCACACGTCGCTGCAACCCAACTTTCCCCCACCAGCGGTGACCAATGATTCGCCCATGGCGGCGCAATCTCAGTTGGGAGGAGAAATGCTTCATCCTTCTCAACGTCGACCCGCCTACTTGTTGCACCGGGACCTTGTCATTGGGAAGGGTTCTTACGGACAGGTCTGCATTGCCTCGCGGGGAGAACCCGAGGGACACTCCTCTACAGCACGGGCCGGAAAGCGCAAAAAGTTTGCCTGCAAGTGCGTTCTGTTGCGGAACGATCCGAAGTACATTGCCAAATTGCAAGAGGAGGTCAACGTACTGCGAGAACTGCGCGGCCACGAAAACGTCATTCGGTTGTACGATGTCTTTTGCGTCGACAATGAACTCTTTATAATAACCGAATTAGGTCGAGGTGGTGATCTGTTCCACCTGCTCACGACACACCCCAAACATGGTGTCACGGAAAGTTATGCTGGTACGTACTAGTATCATACTACTGCTCTATGACGTGTTAGTGAATGCAATTTTGTTCTGTTTAATGATGAGTGTACTGGAATATCACGCTCACACAGTTTCTTGTTATATTGTTATCATGAATACCTTTTACAGCCAAGACGGTCGTGGAGATGTTGTCTTCGGTTGCATTTTTGCATTCTCGAAGCATTTGTCATCGCGATCTCAAGTTGGAGAACTGGGTCCTCGAATCGGGCAAGGATGTATGGAGTCCCCTCAAGTTGATTGATTTTGGACTTTCGACGCACTTTACCCGCGGACAGCGGTTGTCGAGGGTCGTGGGATCCTCGTACTACGTTGCCCCGGAAGTCTTGAAAAAGTCGTACACGGAAGCGTGCGATCTGTGGAGTCTCGGAGTCATTGTGTACATGCTGCTCAGTGGTGCTCCACCATTTTATGGCAAGAACGACGAGGCCATCAAGGCATCCATTGTTCAGGGCGAGTACACCTTTCCCCACGAACTCTTTCGGGATGTTTCGGATGAAGCCATGGCATTTGTGTCGACTTTGTTGTCGTACAACATTGAGTACCGTTACACGGCGGAACAAGCCCTGACGCATCCGTGGTTGGCGGCTAATTGTGATCCTGATGCCCTGCAACGCGCGAAAGATGGAGCCAGAGGAATCGGAATCGAGAGCATTCATGGACAAGGCGGCGGTAGCGGAAGCAGAGGAGGAGGGCCTGAACCCATGGAAATGTAAAGCTTGGCACTGCACTGTGGCTCCTTTCGTGCTTTGTTTCTTTTTCTTTGCTTTGCAATTCAGAATGAACTTGACTGGATAGAAAGGACGGATGGAAGGGTGTGTTATTTACAAACGATTCCATGAATTCTTATCATCATGACTTGTTGTATTTTTCTCGTTTTTCTTCTTTTATTGGTTGGCATTGGAGTTTTAACCTTTAACTCTCCAATAACAACGTGAAGGAAGAGAAAGCAACAATCGAATGACAAAACAACGGGATGGGAAAGACAGATTTTTTTTATGTCTCGTGGTGTTGCGTTATATTCGACCAGCCATTTTGTTTTTATGGAACGAAAGGAAGAAAGAGGGCAACTACTGCTTCTACTCTCTACCTACCTTTCCCCATGCAACGAGAATGAAAAATATTTCTAGTCTTTCCCAGAGTTGGATTTTCTTCAGCAAACAAAGCACACTTTTTTATTTAAAAACCGCATACTATACTAATTCCTCTACAGGTCTATATTAATATTACTATTATCAAGTCATGATGTAAAAACACAATCATTGCTTTTCAATCAAAACTACTATCTTTTAGTAAAATTAATAGTTAGTTGTATGTACGAGTATCGAATAGCTACGTTACTACTAGCTAGATTATCACAAGAGGGAAGAAGGCTAGCTAGTTGAGTAGGTCTACCGGTACTTGAAGAGATCTGTCTCTAGTCTCTATCATTCGAGACGGATTTGTTTTCCTGTCTTGATCATGATGATGGGCGAAAGTGTGGAGGGGTGGCGGTTGACCCATAAAATAAAAGCTCATAACCTTCAACGACACCAGCGATGAAGATTGGAATTGCCGTAGCGTATGGTTGATTCTCAAACCTGCTCTTTTTCTCCAAATTCATACCACTCATAACAGCAGCAACAACAAATAAATAGCAACAATTCAACTACCACTAGTAGCAGTAGCAGTAGCAGTAGCAGTAGCAGTAGCAGTAGCAGTACTCGTCACTCCCTGTTCACCAGCTTCTATACTTTCAGTGTAGCTATACTTTCAGCGTATCAGTACGGCAGCAGTATCATGATGAATCCTTCCTTGAAAGAAACAGAAAAGAAGGACAACAACAACAACAACAACAACAACAACAACAACAACAACAACAACAACAACAACAACAACAACAACAACAACAACAAGACGAAGAAAACAAAGACGAAGAAAAAAAAGGCAACGCCAACTCCATTGACGCCCGTAGAACGTTTACAGGAACTTTCGTTACTGAACAAAGTAACGGAACTGCTCAAGGTGCCGTTGAAGGGATTGGAAGACAAGACATTGAGTGAATTTGTGTTGAGTTTGGTCGAAACGGAGGTCCAATCGCGGCTCAAGCGAATGGCAAAATCAGCACTCACAGCAACACTGCCACTATTACACGTGGACACACGACAGACGTTGGAAGCAGCACAGGCCATTCAACTAGAACTTGCAGGTGCTACCAGTGGAACAACTGAATTGCCTTTGACTGTTTGTACCAAACTAGTAGAACTGGTAGTGACGGACTCTCCTCATTATCAACGCTTACTTACCAGGTTGCAACAAAAACAACAACAACAGCAGCAGCAGCAGCAAATTAGTACTACTACAAGTAGTAATGCTGGTGGTGCTGATACTAGTAGTACTTCCGGCAGCAGTCACAATCGATATTCTGCACGAACCGATTTGGAAACGGTCACGAAAAAGAATGCTTTTCCAGGTTTGGCGTGCGCTAATTTGGATCATTCGGTGCCACTTCCCGATCCTAATTTTTATGAACACAATGATACTAGTAAAAACGGTAACGGTAACGGTAACAATGACTATTACCAACAACAGAAGAACAAACGAAGCGCTGCTGCCAACAATAACCACCAGGAAAAACGACACAAATCCAACAGCAGCAACAACGACAATGGATTGGTGCAGTACTCCATTCATAAGGGTATCATAACAAAAATTATGGATTTTGGAATCACCGTTCAATTAAGTGATTTTGGCAAAGAGGGAACCGTTTATACACAACATGTGTCGACTCAGCGTATCAATCATCCCACGGAAGCTAGGAACATGAACGTGCGACGGAACGCTAATGCTTGGGTCAAAATATTGAGCGTTACTCCGAAACTGTTATTCAGTCTCAAAGATGTCGATCAGAATACGGGACGAGACTTAATGCCACATCGAAGCATTGCTGCTGCCACTACAAGCATGGATAGAGCCGTTGGTCAAAGTAATGCTTTTACTCCTTCTGCTACAATATCTTCGGAGCACGCACATCCAGGATTGGATGTCGCAGCCATGAAACGTCGTGAAGCAGAAGAAGAAGCAAATCGCATCATGACGGAACAAATGATGAGAGCAACTACTACTGGTAGTGGTGCAACGGAGGATGATAAGTATTCGTATTACAGCAATCCAAGACACAATCAGCAGCAGCAACAACAACAACAATTAGGCACCAGCAGCAGCACCACCACCACCACCAACAACAACAAAAACAATAGTGAGATTGCCGTACCCAAAAGACGCAAACAGCAATTATCAGAACACGAATTGTACGAAGCAACACAGCTCATTAGGAGTGGTGTATTGCCAGTAGAAGAATATCCGACCTACGATGCCGAGGGGGGTGGCATGTTGGCCATTGAAGAAACAGAAGAAGAAACGGAAGTAGAACTTGCCGAAAGAGAACCAGCATTTTTACGAGGACAGACGCGACGATCGGGACGACACGATTTGGAACCGGTCAAAATTGTCAAAAATCCGGATGGGAGTCTCAGTCGCGCCGCTATGCAGCAGGTCAATATGGCCAAGGAACGACGGGAACTCAAACAGGCACAAGCCAATCAGTTGATTGATAGTATTCCCAAGGACCTCAATCGACCCTGGGAAGATCCATTACCAGAAGCAGGAGAGCGACACTTTGCTCAAGAATTGAGATCCATCAATATGAGCACCTTTGAAACAGGCGAACAACCCCAGTGGAAACAAAAGGCAGAAAATAAGACCCTCAGTTATGGAATCATTTCCAACAAGTCCATCAAAGAACAACGGGAAGGTTTGCCCATTGCCAAGCTCAAGAAGGAACTCATGGAAGCTATTTCTGCCAATCAAGTTCTGGTGGTGATCGGTGAAACAGGGTCCGGAAAAACAACGCAAATGACGCAGTACATGGTCGAAATGGGATTTACCAACAATAAAAAGGGAATGATTGGATGTACCCAGCCGCGTCGCGTTGCCGCAGTTTCGGTAGCGAAACGCGTTGCCGAAGAGTACGGCTGTGCTCTTGGAGAACAGGTAGGATACTCAATCCGATTCGAAGATGTGACCTCGTCGGAAACAGTCATCAAGTACATGACGGATGGTATGCTCATGCGAGAATATCTGGCCGACAATGACTTGAATCGATACTCGGCTCTTATGCTAGACGAAGCTCACGAACGGACCATTCATACCGATGTCCTGTTTGGTCTGTTGCACGATCTCTGCCGTCGTCGACCCGATTTGAAAATAATTGTCACGTCTGCGACACTGGACGCGGAAAAGTTTTCCTCCTACTTTTTTGATTGTCCCATCTTCACCATTCCCGGACGGACGTATCCTGTCGAAATTCTCTACACCAAGGAACCAGAACCAGATTATTTGGATGCCACCATGATTACGGTGATGCAAATTCACTTGTCAGAACCCGCGGGAGATATTCTCGTGTTCTTGACGGGCCAAGAAGAAATTGATACTTGCTGCGAGACCTTGTACACGCGCATGGAAGCCCTGGGAGACCTAGCACCAGAACTAATCATTCTACCCGTCTACTCATCCCTGCCGTCCGAGGTTCAATCTCGCATCTTCGAACCTGCTCCTACTGGTTCTCGCAAGTGCGTCGTTGCCACGAATATTGCCGAAGCTTCCTTGACGATTGACGGAGTCTACTACGTTGTGGATCCCGGTTTCTCGAAACAAAAAGCCTTCAACCCAAAGCTCGGAATGGACTCTCTCGTGGTCACACCGATCAGTCAAGCATCCGCTAGACAGCGTGCCGGTCGAGCCGGACGAACGGGACCCGGTAAATGCTATCGATTGTACACCGAGCAAGCCTTCAAGACGGAAATGCTACCCACAAACATTCCAGAAATTCAAAGGACCAATTTGGGAAATGTCGTGCTTCAGCTCAAAGCGATGGGTATCAACGACCTTCTCGGCTTCAACTTCATGGATCCACCACCAGTAGCAACTCTTGTTGGAGCTCTGGAGTCCCTGCATGCGTTGGGAGCTCTCGACGAAGAAGGTTTACTTACGCGCTTGGGACGTAAAATGGCAGAGTTTCCCCTAGAGCCAAGTTTGTCCAAGATGCTTATCCTGTCGGTGGATCTTGGTTGCTCGGAAGAGATTTTGACCATTACCGCCATGCTGTCGGTAGAGAATCCATTTTACCGCCCCAGGGATAAGCAGGCCCAGGCGGATATGAAAAAGGCCAAATTCCACCAGGCGGAGGGAGATCACTTGACACTGTTGGCAGTGTACAAGGCCTGGGAGGCGGCCAAGTGTAGCAATCCATGGTGTTTTGAAAACTTTGTTCAAGCCCGTAGTATGAAGCGAGCTCAAGATGTACGAAAGCAGCTGGTGACTATTATGGACCGTTACCGCCTTTTGCTGATGAGTGCTGGGAAGAACTATAAGCTTATTTGTAAGGCCATTTGTGCTGGATTTTTTACGCAGGCCGCCAAGAAAGACCCACAAGAGGGATACAGAACCTTGGTGGACCAGAACCCTGTCTACATTCATCCTTCCTCCGCGGTTTTCAATAAGAATCCCGAATACGTCATTTATCACGAGCTCGTCTTGACAACAAAGGAGTACATGCGGAATATTCTCGTAATCGACGCAAAATGGTTGACCGAATTGGCGCCGGCCTTTTACCAAAAAGCGGACCCCAACAAGATGACAAGGCAAAAGAGACGTGAGAAGATTGAACCGTTACATGATCGCTTTAACCCCAAGGATTCGTGGCGTTTAAGCAAGAGAAAGGGCTAGAGAAAACACTACGCGGAGAACAATGGTAAATTTTTTCTTTGGACGCAGCTTAGTTGTAGCTTTAAACTTTAAAAATATCGGCGGAACTGGCTGGTATGACCATCGTCGTCATCGTCTTTTGACGCCCTTGGCCTATAGCCAATTCTGTTGCTTTTACCCATCAAACGCGGTATCTGCTTCTGCCCAATCGATTGCCTCAGAGATTGTATCCTCATGGCTTGTAGACGGGTTCTATTGAATAAAAGTTGACGCCGGGGTGTGCGTCGTGCTCCCACAGAGTGCTCGTGAGAATCCAGAGTCGATAGGTCATCGTCTCCTACTGGTTTGTTTTTTAAGACGATAACGTCTGGAAAGTTTGCAATTGGGCTCGACGAACTGTATGGTACGTTCAGATGCGATAAAATTGTTCCCGCGGAGGTGAAGTCGTCATTGTGCTCCTTTTCTTCTCTTCGCTTTTGTTCGCACAGGACCATTCTATTGATGATACCTTCGTTGGTTCGCTGTCTCGTCGGCAGCCTGGGAGCTCTAGCTGATGACAAGGGCAAAGGAAAAGCTGGCGTTTCCTCGACCATCCATCGCGACGACGATTGATCCTTCATTAGAGTAATTTCGGGTGTTGTATGATTTTTAATGGTATTTGAAAAAAGTGAAGAGTTTGTGAGGCTGTAAGATTACGTCTATTTTTTCGCGACATGGGCTATTGTCTTTATTGGTTGCCGAACCCTTGTCAAACTAATACTGTACTCAGTTGTCGATGCATCTCGCCGCTCGAGAGCAGTACCGCCGTACTACTGTAGCTAGGCAGGGGTACTAGACTAAAAAATTGAACATCTAATTTACGGGGATCACAACTACTAGTAGGGCGCCCGCAGGGCGCCAAGGTCACCAGAAGGCAACCATTGGCACCCCGAAGGGTGACATAGTTGATCACAACCGGACCACACCCTCCATGGAGGAGGATAGGATCTACTAAGGCAGGGGTACTAGACTAGTAGTACAAGCTAGTAGTATTACCAGGTGCTGGTAGAGTAACGTGAGCTTGGTTTCCAACTTTGCGTAGAAAGCAAAAGGTGAAGTTCCGGTCTCGGAGTCGTACCAGGTACTACTACTACTAGCTACTAGAAGTTGTTATCACTCCGTACCATACCAACCGACCTGGTACTAGTAGGTTGAACAATTAGTCTATTAGTCGTGAAAAAAGTGATCTGCTACTAGTAGAATCTACGATGGTGGCCATCAGAATCACAAACCACGCCTACAGTGGTACTTCAGAGTCCTCAAACAACTACAAGTGCAACAACCTAGCTAGTAGTGGGGTCTACTGTGGAGTACTCCGAGTACTGGTACAAGCTTACATATGGTACTGGCAGAAAAAACGCAAATTGCCATAAACTCTATTGATGAGCCGCCCGCCTATCTACAATCGGAACATCATGTGCGTACGGGTTTGCATGTACAGTAGTAGAACAGCTATCTATGCCTGTGCTACTAGTGGCTATTTAGCCAAGTACACCTGTCTTCACACCTGCTTCTCGCCAGGAACAAGAACTGTCAAATTAGAATTATAGATAACATTTATCGACGCTTGTTTCTTTTAAAGGAGCATGGCCATTCCTACAATCGTCGTAGTGATCAGAGATAGAGATGAACAGAAGACGTTCAACGATACTCCTGCTGCGCCACTAGAACCACAAGCGGTACTTCCCATATACTTGGCTTCTTTACAGGGCTCGCAAGCGGTCGTCTCGGATGTCTGGCGCCCAGCAACACTAGAGCTGCCGACAGGGCACAAAATTCCATCACATCCATAGCGCTCAACATCAAAATCATTCCACCCTACGGCAATGCATAGTTCCTTGTCAACTTCCGAGATATGATTGTCTTGAAGATGAATTGTAATGCGATCCAGGCGGGCGAGCTCTCGGGGCAGGGAACCTTCAATTTTATTTCTAGATAAATCAACCACAATCTTTTCTTCGTTATTAACTGACTGCAAAAAGTTCATCGGGACCCAACCATTAAGGTCGTTGTCGGAAAAATCCACGTACGTCAATCTCTTGAAATTGGCAAGGTGCGGCACAGGTCCCTCAAATTTATTCTCTGCCGCCAAAAAGGTCTCTAGAGACGGCAAATTATTGATCCAATAAGGGATGGTGCCGGTAAATTTGTTCTTGGATACAGACAGAGATTCCAGATTGATCAATCTACCAAGTTCATCCGGCAGCGATCCAATCAAATTGTTGTTTTCGACATTCAATTCCGTGAGACTGCGTGCCTTTCCGACTCCCTGTAGGGAGATGAGTTTGGTGGAGTCCAAGATAAGGGAGCGCAGGTTTTCGGCATTGTCAATTCCCTCCAATGAAATTTCTAAATTTTTGTTTCCAAAGAAAGAGAGACTTTCCAAGTTGGGAAGCATGAAGATTTCCGTAGGTAACTTTCCCTTTAAATTGTTGGCACCGAGCGTAATGCCAACAATGGATTTGGTTTGGTCGCAAGAAATTCCGTGCCAGTCACATACATGAATTGGCTGACCGTTTGAGTGTTGTTGTTGCATCCAATTTTGGTTGAAGCTCCACTGCTCACCACCAGTTTGCTTAAAGATCATTTCGACCAGCCCTTGTTCATCGCTCTCGTCCAGCGAAAATTCTGTGTGGCAGCGGACTTGACCCATCCAGTTGGGAGAGGTTCCACCCGTACTTTCGTGAACGCTGAGACATGGCTGACAAGGGGCATCATCGTACCGTTGTCGTCCTCCACCAGTTCCAGGTGGGCAAAGGATGGCATCGCACCTGACAACGCGAAAACATAGAAGAAAACATAAATTAAAAAGTCAGTGAGCTTATCTAGCATCGAACTTGGCAGTAGTAATGTTTCCCAAACGTACCCGTACGCCCCGACAAGGCCGGACATCCAGTCATCACTGGCACACAATAATTCAGCCATTCCTGTGAATCGATTTCCTTCCAACTCCAAGTCCATGTGCAAGAAACGAGCCAGTGCTCCTGGGACTTCACCGTCCAGGCGATTGTGGGCCAGACCTACTTTCAGGACAGTATTCAGATTCTCAGCTCCTTCCAGTAGCTGCTCTGGTACAGTTCCCGATAGTCTATTGAACGACAATTGGAGCGACTTGATAAATGGATGGAATCGAAACGTTTTGAGAGGACCACTGATGCCTCCACCTTTGCTGACTATAAAAAATATAAGACGAAATCACGATTTTAGTGTTAGTAATAGGCAGGTAAACAAGGACAGGCCACATTCAAAACAAAACACTTCATGGTAAATTTACCTTGGTCAGTTACGGAAAAAGCTTCGAGTCTGGTAAGCAAATCAAGGCTTCCGGGCAGCATACCCGTTAATTGATTCTCGGCCAGTGACAGTACACGGAGGCCAACCATATTTCCAATCTCCTCAGGAATTGTTCCTCGTAGTTGATTGTCATACTATGGTTGTCAGGATAGGACCGAAAAGAGATGAATTGGGTCGAACGAAAAAAGTGAGTCACAAATCAAAGCACACGCAAAGACGTATATAGACATGACATATAGATAATGCGTGTGTTCGTACCAAATAAAGTTCGTTCATGCTGGTAAGTCGGCCCACTTCGGTGGGGATACTACCGATGATTTCACATTCGGCCATGGACAGGAGCCTGAGGCCAGTAGCATTCCAAATTTGTTTGGGAAGGGTACCTTCTAGTAGTAGACCATCGGCTACAAGGTAGGCAAAGAAAGGCGAAGCCAATTCTAGACCATCAAAGTTTGTGGTTGCGGTCTGACTAATGTCCAAATATCGTATTTGCGACGAGTCACCCATATTGGTCAGTGGCAGGACGACTCCAGGATTCCGAGCCACCTTGATCGTGTGCAAGTATTGCATGGAGAAAATCTCTGCGGGGATAGTTCCTTGAAGATTATTGGAGTCTAAATCAATGACGCGGACGCGCCCTGTCGTATCATCATCATCGTCGTCGTCGTCGTCGTCGTCATCATTGTCCTTGTTGCTGTTGCTGTTGCTGCCACCGGCCCAACAGGTAATTCCGTACCATTGACAAATGTCCGTGTGATTGTTGGTATTGTCGATACTGTTATCATTGGCATATTTCCATCCGTCATTTTGAATCCAGTTATCTCCTCCGGTGGCTTTGTACAGGGCCAATAGTGCCGATTTGTCGTTGGCTGAGATACATGTCGTGGCACCGTAGTACGCTGTCACTGATCCCGCTCTTTCGCAAGTACGACAGTGTTGTTCGGCTGACCAATGACCAATGATGCTGTAGGTACCATCCGGACAGAGCAATCCATCACAACCGTAATCTCGAACGGCTCCTCGATTCCACGATTCATTGTCGCACAATTCTTCTGCAATTCCGGTAAAGAAATTGTCATGCAAACTCCAACTAATGTCGACATTGCTCAGTACATCAAGTGACGCCGGGATCGTACCAGTAAGCTGATTGTTGGCCAAATCGACCTTGATGGATGGACCAGTAGCAGTATTAGTTACAGTAGTAGTTTTAGAATCATCATCGTTATCATCATTGTCGTTAGCGGGCACTTCGATAAGGACATCCTGCATGAAATTGTTTGGAATGCTTCCTGTTAATTTGTTCTGATTCAAATATACCTTTTCTAATCGCGAAGCCGATGCCAATGCTGGCATTGTACCAGTAAATAGATTCTCACTAACAAAAACTTCCACAAGATGTTCCCATGTTTCCAATACGTGCAATGGTCCAGCCAATTGATTGCGTCCTACTGATAATTTTTCGAGATGAACCAATTGTGTCCATGAATTTGGTAACGTTCCCGTAAGGTCATTATCAAACAAATTCAAATATCGAAGATTGGTAAGAGCTTCCAAGCCTCCTGATGCTGATGTTGATGTTGCTGCTGCAGTGTCGTCCAGGCGTCCCTGCAATTGACATTTTGACAATTGCAAATCTCTAAGATTGGTTAAACTTGCAATTTCTCTTGGAATTCTACTGCGCAAGGGACATCCTGTCAATTTGAGCACTGTCAAGGTTGGACTGGCAGCTTGTAGTCCCACCAAGGAGTCTGTATCAGTTTGTTGTACTTTAACAATGGAAAGTTGTTTGGCATTCTTGGAGGAAGCAAAATCTACTCGAAGATGTTCGTTGTCACTCAAGTGAATATACTGCAAGAGAGGTAAATCCCATAGGGATGTGGGTGTTCGTCCTTGCAAGAAATTGGATGGTAGTTCCAATCCCATAACCTTCGCAGTACTGCTGCTGCTGCTGCTGCTGCTGCTGCTGCTGCTGCTGATTTGGTTGGTTTGTAAGTTCCTTCGTCCATTGTCAATTCGAAATAGTTCATCAATTTCAGCTGCACCCGTACAGATAACACCGTACCAATCACAATAGTTGTCATTATCATTATTTTCATTATTGTTATCTTCCCAACCACGGTTGTTGTTCCAAGACGGACCACCGGTGGCATGATAAAATTCCATCAAAATGGCACGTTCGTCCACAATGACATTTTTATTCTTGCTGGTAGTGGTAGTGGCTGTAGTGGCTGCTCCTACTGCTGTTACTTGAAGTAAGATACCACCACTACTAATATTGCCACTCCTGCTACTGCAAGAAAGAATCAGTGAGGTAGATATCCAGAAAAAGGACAAGAAGGAATAGAAGGATGACGATTGCTTGGCGCCAGCGCGAAAGAATATCATCATAATATCAATAAATATTGAATATTAAATACTCAAGTATCAAATAATAAGGACACTACAGCTGAGGCTTGATGATGACCTATTTGCTGATATAATTTTTATTGTTGGTATTGCTTTTAGATGTTGCTTGCTTGCTTGGTGCTTGGTGCTTGTTTGGTTTTTCTTTCTGATCTACTCTACTACTACTACTACTACTACTAGCTACTCTAGCTAGAGTTCTCCCTTGCTAATAGCTAGCTAGAGTGGTAAAATTCATAGAAGTAGACTAATAATATTTCGCAAGTCACCATGCGTTGTATCCTCATTTTTTGTTTATTATCGTGGCGTAGAGTACTGTGCAGTAGACCCTAGTAGTATTCATCATCACGGCACCACCACCACCACCACTAAGTAAGAAGGCTGGGTTTCAGACTCGTCACTAATCTGGTGGTTTTGACCACCAGAATTTTTACCTGGTGGGTTTGACCACCAGATTTTTACCTGGTGGGTTTGACCACCTGCACACCAGTAAAAAATTTG
>Ga0100391_1001404_pt1 | contig 27030 bp, 16 predicted proteins | sample CryGeymeta201515_FD_81541 | JGI IMG/M metagenome (GOLD analysis project Ga0100391, IMG submission 81541) | Groundwater microbial communities from Crystal Geyser aquifers in Utah, USA - Crystal Geyser metaG 2015-15 | ecosystem: Environmental > Aquatic > Deep subsurface > Groundwater | place: USA... | reverse complement strand
TGTGTGTGTGTGTGTGTGTGTGTGTGTGTGTGTGTGTGTGTGTGCAAGCTACTCGGAGTAGTCTACCAGCTAGTAGCTCTAGTAGTAGTTGTTGTTGTTGTCATAACAATTGTGTTCCTGTGCAGTGAAAATGTGTGCGTCCAATGATAAGTCTTCCACAGTACAGTACGAGAACTTGGCGATTCGAATTCGCAAGAGAGCTGTTTACGCAATATCTGGTGTAGTCTAGTCTACTCCGAGTATTCGTATTCTTATTATTATTATTAGTATTAGACCTGTAGTCTAGTATTTATTTCGTGTTGATGATGGGCGAGCGAGAAAAACCTGAGCATCCACGATCCGAGGAGTGGTTACCAGGTACTCGAGTACATACTTATTATGAAAAGCAAGGAGCAAGTGATTAGAGGACTAGTACTACTCTAGAGTAGGTACAGTATTATTTCTTTCTTGGATGTTGTTATAATAACGAGAGATCATCACCATCACCACACGACCTTTTGTTTCAAGTACCTGTGCCTTCCTTTTATCTAATAATGATGGACGGCAACAGTTCTATTACTGCAGGTATAACTTCTGCTACTAGTATAAACGAAGATTCTTCTCGACGGTGTTTGGTAGATTTTGTAGAATGGTGGTGTTATAAAATGATCACTACTACTATTACTATTACTACTACTACTACTACTACACCTGATAGCAACAACAACAACAACAACAACAAGAAGAAAGAAAAGACGAAGAAGAATACAACCATGCAAGAATTGCAAAGTCGTTTGGAAACGGCATTGGAAATTTTAATGACAATGGAAACCTTGGAAAGTGAAGAAAACGAAGAAATAATAGAAATTGGCCTTGATAATACTGGTACGAGTGGTAGTCAACAGAAACAAAAAATGCTTTACAATGATTATGGACGATTGGCTTCTCGTCTTTTGATTGTGGCACTATCAGTTGATGCTGCTCATCTCCTAGCTACTATTCCGGCTTTTCCTTTGTTGAACAAAGAGGAAGAGATAACAGTGTTACACGAGTTGGAAGAGTTGGAAGATTTGCAAGATTTAGAAGAACAAATGAATCTTCAAGCAGAAGAATTGATTTTGTTGAAAAGTCGTTTGTTACGTCAGGATGCCAATGTGGACGTTTTTAGTATTACTATTACTACAAAAGAGCAATCATTGTTGTCATTATCACGACCATCGCCATCATCGCCATCACCGCCATCAGTACGACCAAACGCTGAACCGGATGTACAATTGGAACAGCACATTCTTTTTCAATCACATTACCGAGAAGTATTGTTACAGATACGGGTCTGTGCCACGATTGCTAGATTCTGCCAACGATTACAACGATTGGTACGACAACAACAACAAGAAGAAAAAATGACAGCTTCCACCACCAGCACCACCACTCCTTCTCATTTCAAGGACCACCATAAACATGTGATACAGGCAGTCGAAGAATACGAAAAGAAAATATTTCAATTGTTTGCTGCTACAACTGTTGAACAAGATGATAATAATGATGATGACGATAATAATAATGATATTGATATTGATACTGTTGATGGTAAAGCCAACAACAACAACAACAATGATGATGGTGATGATGATAATGGACACTTGCCTCCTTCTCCTTCTCCTCCCCACAAATTGATTGGATTTTTGCGAAAGGATTTGTACCAACAGCGACAACCACAACCACAACCACAACCACAACCACGAGGACGACTACAAACGAATGCCAAGAATACTATCATGGAAAGCACTTCGTATAGTAGTATGAGACAATTACAAAACACTGGTACTGCCAACACGAATACCTCATCATTATCATTATCATTATCATTGGCACAACGATTGTTTCAACATGTTGGAATTCTCTTGTACGAGCCCAACGGACGTTGGGCATTGGATACGACACAACGGGGAATACGTCAATTATTAATGGATTGGCAAGAACTGGTATTGGAACGACCTATTCTGGTACAATTGGGATACGGTGATGGTGAATCTGAATTTCAAAACCATGCACAACGTCAACACCAGCACCAACAAGACGAGGCGGAAACAGTTGGAGGAAGCAACGCGAATAGAAAACAAGGTACAATTACCATAGAATTGTTGGACGAGAGTGATGGCAGCGAACATGACAATGATGTTCCAGTTCTACACCACAATTACGATGACGACGATGATAGCAATGATAGCAACACGAGTAGAAAGCAGGCATTCGTTCCTATTGTATGGGTAGATTCATCAACATCGGACGGCGAGGAAGGAGAAGAAGAGCAACATGTGTTGAGTCCAAATCAGAGTACAAGCAACATTATCACCGACAGTAATAAAAGGATCAAATTAGAATCACCGTCCAAGTCGTTGTCACCATCAACATTATTATTACGTCAACAGAAAGAACACGACAATGATTCTCTAACAGCTGATGACGACGCAGATAATGAAACACGGCAACTTCGTAATATGACGACGTTAACCGCAGACGAGTACAATGCTATTGTGAAAGGTGTACAAAAGTATGGTTTGGGACGATGGAAGATGATTCAGTACAATGATCCAGGACATCGATTGGATCAAATGGATCCCAAAGATATCAAGGCTGCCTACTACGATCAAATTAAAGGTGCAGTAGAGTAGTAGTACAGTACGAGATTGAGAACTCAAGTACGCTACGAAAGAAAAAATGATGCAAAGAAAAAAGAGACATTTTATTAGGTTTGGTTTGGGAACACAACAAAGGGTGGGTATATCATCAAGGTGGGCTGCTGGGAGAAGGGGAGACAGGCACTGCATCGCTAACGCCTACTCTCGTACGCACTTTTGCTTTGCCACGACCTTGCCATTATTTTTTGATTGTTGCACAAGGAAAGAATTGTGTGATATTTTTGCTGTTACAGTTCACACTACATGGTTTGTATTATCTATGTACTTGGGGATAATTAATATTGTAGTCTAGTAGGTCGATTATTATGTGTGAACTGTGAACTCAGTATTCATTTTTTTCTTCTATTCTGGTGCATTTGCTTAGCTAGTGGGTTCATATCCCATTTCCCCACGCTTTTCTCCCAGGTGTTCAGCTCTTTCTCTCTCTCCTTCTCTCTCACGAATCGGACGCCACACATACCTCAATCCCCTCATCCGTACGTAAGAATATGATGGTCCAACGTGCTTACTATCACCCTTCTTCTCCCTCGTACTGGCTTAAAGCTGAACACTCTTGGCTGGTCGCAACCTTCTTCCCATGCGAAAATAATAAGACGTAGTAGAAGAGGAAACGTCAGATTGTTTTCCATCAGTTCCACAATTGCTGATATCAAAGCTTTCACCACCATCACTGGCCAAGATACTGTTGAATCCGAACGATCCATCGTGAATAATTGTAGATTTGATGAGTATTGGAGTATGTCCTCGTGTCTGGTTTACTCGAGAGGGCGGAATCACGGATCGACTTTCATTATCGCGAGGGTCGTACTCGTCAGTAGACCAAACACTGCCGTTATTCGAAAATTGTCGTACCAGAACATCACGAGATGGACTGTTGCTGCTGTTACTGCCTTTGCTACTGTTGCTGTTACTGCTGCTGTTACTGCTGGTGGTGGTGGTTCTGCTAGTGTGTCTACCCGGGAGTTTGTAGTTGGGACACAAGTACTCTGGATCAGGAAGTTCTTTCCTGGAAGACCAGGATCGACATGATCGACATGTACTGTTTTCGCACCTGCCACTGTTGTAAGAAGGAGCATCGGAGCCGAAGGAATATGGATTGCAAGGGTGAGTACAAATTCCCGTCAAAGGGTCCATTGATTTTATTACGCCGACATAGTTGGGACGCTGCTGTAGTGTACTAGTAGCACGATGAGGTGGCAACGACAAGAACCTATTCGTGCCAAGAGATGATTTGGACACGACGGTATCTGCATCGAAGGTAGATTCGGACATGACTAATGTCTTTGCCGCAGGGGTTGAGTTGATTTCAAGAGTTGTCACGGCGTTTGTTTGTTCGTTTCCTTCTTCCACGGTGTGCGTGATGCTTTCTACATTTGTATCCAAAGTGTCAGACCTGATGGAGTCATCTTCGTTCGCCTTAAATACACTCTTTTTGGAGAAATTAGAAGTGCGCATTAGCTTGACAATGACCCACGTAAATAGTACTCCGAGAACAACAAGAGTAGCACCAAGGGTCACCTTCATTGGATTATCTTGCGCGTGTACTAAACTGGTTGGTTCCAATACCTGACCATCTGGAACTTGACCATTCTCTGATGGAGCCTCCGTGGTTACTGAGGCATTAACAGCCCCAATTATACTGAAAGGACGGGGTCGTAGTTGTTGTATATCTGGCATGATTTCTGTTACTCCTGCTGTTTCTGCAAGTGACACACTCAAAAGGGCTTGATTTCCTTGATCAGGCAACGATTCCAGAATATTTAACGCAGTAACCACTGTATCACTTCCTTCTTCCTCTAATCTGTGATTGATCAGACCCAGGTAAAACTTTTGCTTCATATATACATCAATGGTTGAAAGCATTTTGCTTTGTAGTTGCTCCATGGTGGAATCACTGTGTTCGGATAGCGACAGAGAATCCAGCAGTACCATGAGATCATTGGAAACAATATGGCAACTCTTGGATTCCGCTGTTGATGTTGATGTTGTTGTTGTTAATGAACATTCAACAAAATCCGTTGAAGATGTAGTAGGATACAGCGATAGAACTTCCACTTCCAGTAAATGTCGATGTTGTTCTCCCTCTGCATCGGATCCCAACGAGGTAGAACGAATAGAACTTTGCCTTCTGAATGATGTGGTCGCAACCGTGGTTGCTACTTGTCGCAGTCGGGGTGTTTTCGGACAATGATTCCTGACCAGACTCTGCAAGATAACTTCTCGCACAATTGGCAAGACCAATTCCCATTCATCGTTCAACAATGATTCATTCTTTTTGTTGGTTTCCAAACGGTACGAAAATTGGACCGACGTGTCCATGACCATGGCACTGTTGTGAACCGTAGAAGTACAATAGTGGACAGTTGTTACGGGACGTTTCTGATCAATGACCTTGGTCGTCATGGTACGAGTGGTAGATGGTAATCTATCGTTAATGTCTGATTTTCACTTTTAAAAATAATGCTTTTATTGCTTGGCTTCCTTTTCTCACGAGTTATTGAACTACTGTACTAGAGCGTAGAGCACCTACAGTCCTGCTGTACTCTCTACCCGTACACAACACTATGTTGTTGTAGCTCGAATTTCTGGGCTGTACTTTTTTTGCATTCTTGTCTCATTTTTCGGTTTTCGACAAATTTGTGAGGAAAGAGGACCAATTTCGGGCTCGGCATCCTCGATTCATACCGCTATGAAACCACCCGGTCAAATAGTACTACACTACTTCAAACTCGGAGTACAACTCTTACGTAGTACGGTACAGTAGTCTTTTGGACGAATTTAGCTCCAAATTTTATTAATATTATTTTGTCGGTTTTAAGTTTTAAGTGTGACGAGTGACGAGGCTTCCAGGAAAACGGAAGTGATGCATAGCGAATGTAGGTCTAAAATGGGCGATGGCTAATCATTATACTCGAGTAGTTAGTATTTCGTCTGAATGGAATCTTAGAAACAATTGAAAAAGTCTACATCAACCGCTTATTTCGAATTTTCAGATAATCGTAGCTGGGACAGCATCTATCATTGCTTTTTGGCGAACCGCTGCAGTCAGGACAAGTCAGATTGAAGGAGAAGGAGAGCGACGAGTTCAGCTCTTTTCTTTTCTCAAAGACACTTTCCGTTGAACATGCCAATGCAGTGACCTGTTATACAATCGCCATGTTGATTGCAACGCCCTCCTGATTCCATTCGTGCCTTGCACCTACGACTACCCAAAACCCACAAACCATCACACCGACCAGATTCACAATCGGCAGCTTCTGTACAGGCTTCACCAATCATGTTCAGTTTCTTTTGTTCCAATTGACAAACATTGTTGGTGCAAGTGCCAGACAGGCAAGACGCGTCGTTTTCATAGCAGCGATCACCAACCTGAAGTTTTGAAGTGCATACCTTTGTATCTTTGGGGCAGTAACTGGTTGGCTGGCAGTTGCTATCGTCCGAACACCAATGTCCGTTAAACCATCCCGATTTGGGTACTGGTAAACAGGCATTATTGTACGCATCCTTTGTCTTGGCGTAATAATTCCATCGAGTGTGAATAATGATATTGGTAGGTGAGCGTTTCATGTGGTACCTGTCGTGGTCGCTCGTGGATAGTCCCTGATCATTGAAATTTCCTTCGCCGTCAAAGAGAATCTCACGTCCCACATATTTGGTCCAATAAGCAGGATAGTACGGTACGGGATCGTAAACCTTCAAGAAGGAATCTGTGAGCAAAAAGTGATTTTGCTTGTTCGCATTGAAGCTGGTACATTCTTCATGCTGTGTATTGTTGTTGTCTTTGTCGTTCTTAAATGGTGAAGTTGGCAAAAAGACTCGCGGCACTCCAAAGCTGTAGACGTACGGATCAAACTCGTCAAACAAATAGATCGAAGCCACCACAGCCACTGCGGCTCCCTGAGATGCTCCTGAAAGGATCAATTCACAATCATCCCCAGTTCCGTTGTTCCTGCAGGAGGCTACACAGTCTCGTACTTCTGTTTCAAATTTTTCTCGGTACGTTGTAAAGTAGGCATCGTAATATCCCCGACGGACGTAACACTTCGTCCCCGGTACTTTGCGATATCCTGCTACAAAGTTCTGTGCTACATCGACATTGTTGTACTCCACCGTTCCCCGAAAGACAGCGTAACAGGTTTGATCCACCTTGGTCACTACGGCTGCATCGTTAAACTTGTCATCAAAGGCATTGAATCGTTCGTAAATGGTTCGGTAGTAGTCTATCTTGTCCAGGAGATTGATCTGGAAGGACACATCAAGGGACAACATACTGGCCACATGAAATTTGTACAAGGTATCTTCCGTGAGAAGCGCGCTGGGTTCGAACAAGTGGTCAGGTGATATGACACAAGGAGAAGAAGTGTTGGTGACGTTGTTGCTGTTGCTGCTGTTGCTGCTGTCGGTTGATCGCTTTTGAAATTCGAACAATCTTCGTTTCTGTTGCACATTTTTCAGCGCAGGAGTCAAGAAGGGTGGATGGTGGGTGGATTCTACGGACTCTGAATGAAACGTGTTGTGATCAGCAGAACAATCCGTGTTCATGGAAAATTCTATCCACCACAATCCATGTCCCTGTGGCGGTGGTGATTGTTGCTGACTTGTCGCTTGATGACGTCGATTGGATCTTTTTTGTCGAAGTCTAGGTGCTTGCATATGTGCGTTTTTGTAAATTGTGGTTGTGAGGTTTTTGGATCGTTGGTCTTTGAGCAGCCATTTCTGTTGCTCTATTGGCTGTCTTGTAGAGTTCTTGTTTTGAAACAGACTGGAGTTCTTCAAGAGCACGGGATGAACCACAAGATAATAGCTTTGCTGACACATCATAGTAATATCTGGTATTTGTATTCTAATTTTGTAATCCGTTGCTCCCAGAATATTTTCATCAATGTAGGGAAATTCTTGAAACGCTGGGGGACCCCCGCTCCCTTTTTTACTGTGCAATCTTGGCATGTCATCCAAATTGGCTCCTATCCATGTAAACATCTCAAATAAACCCCATTCACCAGTGTTGCTACTGTTGGTTTGAATAGAAACAATAACGGTTGAATTTATGATGTTGTTATGACCCGTATCTGTCGACAACGATGGCGACTCCAAGTGGATACAAATTTCTCCCACGTCTCTATGATGATCTCGACCAGCCCAAAGATCGTGACAATGCTGTTTTATTGTTGGCAATGGGGCTGGCGTTGTCGTGGGCGATGACAGTAATGCCGATGAGATCACGGATACCCGCAAAGCTAATATGCCGAGGAAAAGTATCATATTTCTTGTGATTTTGGTTTTGGTTTTGGTTTTGATTTTGGTACTGTTCTGGTCTCTCTGTTAATCTCACGTTCAAAGTATCACTTCAATGGTTGAAGTCGTTGCAGGTTGGCTTCTTGAAGGTCGAAAAAAATAAAAATTGCGAGATACACATAATTTTATTATTTCGATTTCATTACTTTTTTTTAGCTTCCTGTCGCTAACAGCAGTTAGCTGACATTGAAACATGCCTTTATGGATCACTCTCATGATGGCAGGCACATTGACTCTTTTCTCGCAAGAAATGATTCATTCACAGTTTATTCACGAAAAGAGCGTCATGCGGAATCACTAACACTGCAGCAGCCGCAAAAAGACGAGCAAGGGCACATCATGCATCCACAAACAACAAACAGAAGTGTTCATCATAACAGCAGGAGGCAACAATCTATTACACGTTTGGTCTCTCGTATTGATTCTGCTTTTTACGTATCAAACAAAGAAACCCATTCCAAATTCCAACAACCATGTCCTCTGAAGAAGAAAACAAAGACTCTGAAATGGAAGATGCTGGCGAGGCTCCAGCTGCGGTACGTTCGTTGTTTTACCATCTACACGAAAGATCGTCGTCGTTCTTCACTCTTCTCTCACACATACGAGATACTACCTCGTTCATCTTCTTCCTTGCTCCTGTTTTCAAGGAGAAATCAGCTCCCGCTAAAGCCGCTCCTCGCTTCGAAGTCAAAAAATGGAATGCTGTAGCCTTGTGGAGTTGGGATATCTGTGCTGATACGGTAAGAAAAAAAGATGACAACTAGACTACTCGTAACGATTTTTGGTTGTTTTTGTTTTTGTTGATGCTGCTGGTGGCAATCACGAATTACTCACGACACGCACATCTCTTTTTTTCCAAACGACTCCCTCATATTTCTCAATAAAAAAGTGCGCTATTTGTCGCAACTCGTTGAACGAACCGTCGATCGAATACCAGGCCAATCCGTCTCCAACGAACGACAATGGACTTTCCATCGCCTTCGGTAATTGCGGACACGTTTTTCACTTGGATTGTATCCAACGTTGGCTCAAGACACGTTCAGTCTGTCCTCTTTGCAACAAGGAATGGGATTTTGCCAAAATTGAACGAATTCCAGGATACGGACAGCTGGGGATTTAAAACATGATAATAATAAAACATGAAACATATATAGCGACATGATGACCAACTCAAAAAATGTACTTTTCATTTTTTTTTTCCTCCAACGAGAACAAACCAGAGAGTGCGTGAGAAAGCAACGCATATTTCATGGAACTTTCATGGAATGGGCTTTCATCTGCCTGGATCAGTCTAACTTGGAGATAGCTGCGGCGGCGAATGAAGACATTGAAACAGCTTTTCGATTATATTGACACAATCAATACGAGAATGACACTTATATGGCGTTTTATACCACTAATAATAGCTTCTGACCCCTAGTTACACCGACTGCAGCACGGACACTCGATCTCTTCGCAGTCCGCTTCCAGGTCTGTAAACTGATCTCCCTTCCGTGATCGCAAATCGCATAAATCACTGGGTACTGTCCCTGATAACCGATTTTCGTCAATGCGGAATTTTTTTAGACTACTCAATGATCCTAATTCTGAAGGAAGTTTACCATGAAGGGCATTCGATTGTAACATGACATCTTTCAGAGTTCCCTTCAACTTGCCAAGCTCGGACGGGATGAGACCTTGAAGAAAATTATGATCCAGCCAAAGATCCCGCAAACTCTTCATATTCCCATAAGATGCTGGTATGGAACCAACGAGATCGTTGTGTCCCAAGACCAAAGCTTCCCTATGAATGTTATATTTTTGGAAAGCGCACGATAAAAAGTGAGGTAGATATACGCTATGGTAGCACTACATGCAGCAACTCTTTGTGTCGACCATTTTGTACTTACATATCAGTCAAGGCAGATCCCCAATTAGCGGGCAACGTTCCAGTCATTCCACAGCTGTCCAAGGTCAATCTCTTAAGTACCGTAAGATGCACGATGGTACTGGGAAGAGTGCTTCGAAACAAGTTCTCGTGGAGTTTCAAGTCGGCTATTTGTATTGTTGACGAGAGAACGGAGTCCGCAACGTGAGAAAAAGATTTCGAACATAACCAATACAACATATGCACACTTCGAAAATGACGTACTTAGCTGCGAAAGACTATGGAACATTTCTGGAATATTCCCAGTCAGTCGATTACGGTGCAATTGCATTCGACCTGTCAAACCAACGACAACATGAAAAGAAACGAAATGATTTGAGTACATGATACTGCTGTACGTTTGTTCTTGACACACAGATTGATAGTAAACGTACGCAGATCTGTCAACGCAGAGAGATCGGGAATGTTTCCAATCAGATTATTGCCCCAAAGAGAAAGGTCTTGTAGTGATGTTAATGATCCTAGAACTGTTGTCAAGGTTCCTTCCCATTGGTTTTCGTGTAGCAATAGGTACTGCATTTTGGACCACGACGAAATTGGTGCGTCACTTAACGTTCCCTTCAGCTTCTGGTTGCTGGATAAATCGAGAAATGTCAATTGGTTGAGGATTGAGAGCTCGTTAAACGGCAGGTCGCCTCCAACGTGATTGTTGGACAAGTCTAGTTTGGTCACCACAAGATTTTGGCATTCGATCCCGTACCACGAGCAAACACTATCTTTGCTCATCCAGCCATCTTCTCTTACCCACGTTTCGTCTTTGGTCAGTGTTGGATCAGGAATTGGTTTTCCTACACTGTGAAAGGGTGCTAGATTTGGATGTGTAGCATAATACAGTGTCGCAAGTGCAAATCTGGTGGACACCTGAACTTTATTTGTTGTTGCATCGAACTTGACAGGATCTGTCTTTACAATCCACGTTGCTGCATAAAATGCAGGATGAGAAGAATTATTCAGATTGTTGTTTTTCAACATCAAATTGAGCTCCTGTGTGAGCCCATCAAGCGAGAGACTGTTTTGGTTGTGGCTGGCTTCTTCCGTGCTAGAAACAACATAACTTTGTATTGGTGGTGCATTATCAACATTGTTTAAAGCCTCAGTTGTTGGTTGTGGTTGTGGTTGTGGTTCGACTGTTGTTGCGGATGCTTCCGTGATCGCTTTGTCGTTATCGTTGTCGTCGTAGTCTGCTGCTGCTGCTGCTGCTGCTGCTGCTGCTGCTGAAGATTTACTGGGTTCCACTCTGGTGACAGTGTCAGGCATTGCAAAGTATACGACACAACTCACACCCACTAAAATCAGAATAAAAAAGAGGCACAATTTGCATCGATGATTGATCATTGGAAGGGATGATGTCATTGTTGATTTTGAAAATGTTCCTCCAGCAGTCGCATTAAATGATGCCAATCTTTTTCGGTCATGACTACGATGATGACGACGACTAGAAGAAGATGATGTTATTTGCTGTGCATCATCGGCTCTGGAATTGCTGCAGTCCATGAGATTCGTTGATTGGTCCACGTAAGAAAAATCCTTCCGATTGGCAAACAGAACCGAATTTACTCGTTGGAATTGTTGTCTCTTGTTTTTGTTGTTGTTGTTGCTACGTTTGTTGTTGTTGTTCCTATCGGTGGCAGGAGCCATGTTTGGTATTTCATTGGAATAGTAAGAACCAATTTCATCCATAAACGTTTCTCTTGGTGCATCCCAATCCGTTTCATCATTGTCATTGTCATGATTGCCAGCAGAATCTAATAAGCTAGTAATAGGAGTATTTTGTTGTTGTTTATGACATGTACTACTACTACTACTACTACTATTCGTAGTCGTATTCGTAGTCGTAGTCGTAGTCGTAGATGATGGTAGAACATCCCCTTGCGCTTCCATTTTGTCCAAATCCATGTGTTTCAATTTAGTGTTGTATTTGTTTGTAGGTAAAGGCAGTGTTTGTTCGTCCAACCAATTTGGTTCCGTGTTATTGTCGTCATTGTAAAAAATAGTAGCATTTCCTATTATTGCTGCTGTTGGTGGTGGTGCAGCATCATTTGTCAATATATTTGTATTTGTATTTGTATTTGTATTTGTCAATGAATATGTACTTGCTGGTATTGTTGGTGTTCGACTTCGACCAGGAGGTGGTGGAGATTGAGATCGTACCATTTCCATTCCCTTGCCTATTCTCTTGCCTATTCCTATTCGTTTAAAGGAATTTGATCTCATTGTCAAACTCAATCGTCCGTGCGAATTAGATCTTGACAACGTCCCTCTTCGTTTGAAAGAATTGGTTCGTTCTAGATGAGGAGTTGTCATTACGTTATTTTTGGTATTGTTTTTGGTAGTAGTAGCAGTAGCAGTTGTTGTAGATTGCTCCAAGCTTTCTTCCAAGGATGGATTTCCTTCGTCACGATTACAACAATCACCTCCATCACGTTCTGCAATCTGCAATGAACGAATACTCGGAGATGACGTGTACATGTTACGTCGGTTCTGCAGGTGTTGTTGTTGTTGTGGTTGTGGTTGCTGCTGCTGCTGCTGTTGTTGTTGCTGTGAATGTAGAGCCGGAATGATTGGATCCGGTTCCTCCAGATAATTCACCGATACCGAAGTATCATCGTCATCGTGACTGTCACTGTCATCGTTTCTACCCAACACCGTTCGTGAAAAGTTTTTAAAACTCAATGTACGTTCCATACGTGATCGGTAATTGGAATTACTACTTGATGATGATGTCGCTACAACCATGGGCGGTGTTTTCAACAAACGAAAGAGTCCCCCTGCTCTTTTTTGTTTCTGTTGGAGTTGTTGTTGTTGTTGTTGGTGGTGGTGTTGTCGTGGTGATTGTAGTGATTGTAGTGGTGGTGTCTTACTTGTAGTTTCTTCCATTGCAAATTAAAGTACAGTACTACTGCTGCTGCTGCTGCTGTTGTCGTCGCCGCCAAAAGTGCATGGGTGTCTAATGACTTCATTTCTGTTGTTGTTATTACTGTACTGTAGTACTCAAGCTAGCTACTAGACTACAGTAGTAGCTGGGAGGCAGTACAGTAGTTGGTACCTGGTAATGCTGGAGAAGAAAAAATAAATAGTACTGTATTTTGATTCTGGTGGCTGGTGGCATTGTTCGTCTTGCTAGTACTACTAGTAGTAGTGGTAGGTCTAGTAGCAGTAGACTACTACTAGTAGCTACTAGTAGAGGTCAACTGTACTTGCCATGAATGGCTGAAGCGAACCTTAAAAGCTACAGTACTCCGAGTACTGGTGTACTACGACTCTACTACTATCTACTAGAGTAGTATGGGAGTGGTACTACTACTGTAGCGTAGTAGACACAGACTACTAGTAGTAGTAATGCATACTAGCCTAGTAGTAGTACTCGGCACTACTAGCTACTTGTTGGTTTTGATGTACTACTAGCGTCGGAGAATCTTGTACCACTACTACTCTAGTAATGACAGAGAATATAATCATAGAAATTCTCCTTGCTCGTTGTCCATGACACCATGGATTTACATCATTATTATCTCCCTGTTTGGGCCCACTTCTGATTTCGATATTTTGCTCGTGGATCTATCTCATGTGGAATTATATATTACACAGTATTATTTTATACTACTGTAGCTATAGCAGTCTATTTTCTTTGTAAAGAAACGGCGTTTTTGCATGCATTGTTGTTGTCTATTCTATTAGATAGTCGGCTTACGCTCACAGATATTCCATGTACAGTAGTATTGCATTCGCTCCCCCCGAACAACAATAGTGTAGCTGTATCCGCACGATTGGATACTGTTCGTCATTGTCATTTTCGGTCGTCCGGTTGCGTGTGCGGTGACATCTTCGTGATTTCAGACACACATGCCTTCATTATCACTTTCATCATTACCGTAGTATTTACTAGACTAGTAATATGCGACAGTGGTGTTCGTGATTTCAGACACACACGCCTTCATCATTACTTTCTTCATTACCGTAGTATTTACTAATGATTTGGATTTGCGACAGTGGTGTAGATGTCGTATTTCTGCATTTTCATTATTTTTTTCACAATTTCGCCACAATCAAGACAGGACGTGTGTTTTCGTTTTGCTTGTTCGTGCAATCTCTTGTTGTTCGATTCCCCGACAAACACAATTTTGCTACCGTACAGCACAAAACACAAAGTAAAAATCATCATGACGACGAAGATCGACGAAGCTACTATAGCAAAGATTTACCTTGTCAATAAAACATTCCTGGAAAAAACGGATAATGCGGCCAGGCGAATCTATCTTAACACAATCAAGAACAAGGACCCTGCATTTCATGACAAGGTCATCGCGTTCTTGACCCGGAAAGGCAGTTACCCGCTTATTGACGAAGCCAACGTAGCGGTGCTTGAGGTTCGTTTTTGTGTGTGGCGTTCGTGCACCTTTTTTGTCGTTTTGTGTTTTGTCATCCATACTGCATTCTGCATTGTCGCAAAATCTAACAACTTACTTCCCTATCAAAGCCTCAGGTCGAACTCCAAAAACTTCAACTGGAAATTGATTTGGCCAAAGAAAAGGTAAATTATTGCAGAATCCGCTTCTAGCTAACGTCGTTTCAAATGTTGTGTATCCCGTACAAACTCACACACTTTCATTTTTCATTGTTCGTTGTTTATTCTCATGCATATTCAGGGGCGCAATTTGAAATTGGAGAACTGCAATTTGAAATTGGAGATTCAGCTTGAGACTCTCAAGGCTCGGGCCGTCAAAGGTGATGACAATGATGAAGTAGGTGTCTCTGACGATGTTGCCACCGACGATGATGCCTCCGTCAAAGGTGATGACAACGACGAAGTGGTGTCTCTGACGATGATGCCACCGACGATGATGCCTCCGTCAAAGGTGATGACAACGACGAAGTAGGTGTCTCTGACGATGATGTCTCAGACGATGATGCATCCTCTGATGATGATGCATCCTCTGATGATGATGATGATGATGATGATGATGATGATGCAACCAAGGAATAAAATGTCCGAATGCCCGAGATGGAACAGCATGTTGGCATTAAGAAGGAATCTGGTTGATTGCACTGCATAGTGATGACGATGAATATGGGAGAAGAGTTTTCAGGAGTTGAAATGTAACAGATTATAACCCCTTCTCTTACTTCCACTATCTATGTATTGAACTACGTATATGCTCTTGCGCAGTCTACTACTAGCTAGTATCACAGTAGTCTGACCACTGTTGATTTTTAGCGCAGGGCTCTCTATGAACTGTGTCGGCACGATTGGCTACAGTTCATCATCGTCACTATTTTCTGATTGCGGTGATATCTTCATGATTACGATTTCGTCGTCGCAGACAGCTGCTGATAATTCTAACTGCTGCTGCTGCTGCTCAAGTTGGTTGTGATGACCATTGGGAATTGCATCAGTGATGCTGCTACTAGTTTTTCCGGGTACGTGGGGACTTGTATCCAGTTTCTTTTCGTTACAAAATTGCATCAAAGGATGAACTGCTGCTGCTGCTGCTGCTGCCACTGCCGCTGCCTCGATTCGAAAATTTGGACTTGGTATCCCATTTCGTAACCAATTAAAATCCTTCACTTCCAATATTGTACTACTAATGATTCCGATACTGTTGTCGTCCTTGTTGTGAAGTACTGGAGCAGCAACGTAAAACACAATGTTTGTACAATCTTCCAAAATAGTACCACCGCAACCTGCGGCATTCGAAATTCGAAAGGAAAGACACGAAGACTCGTGAAGTCGTAGCTGGTGAAAGGCACAACAGCATAATTCTGTATCAGTGCAATTTGTTACGTGTATAGCCCCTGCAAACTTGTTGCTGTTGTTTTTTGTCCCTTCCGAAAAACAAATGGTTGAATTCGAAACGTTGGAAATGTGTAATTCATCAACATCATAATCACTGGAACAAAAATAAGGAAAACGAATGAGATAACAAAACGGCAGGACGTCCATTGTTGTTGTTGTTGTTGTTGTTGTTGTTGTTGTTGTTGTTATTGTGAGAGATTCGATGTGGATTTTCAACAACACAAAGTAAATTGACAGAACACGTACATGGTAATGGAACAATCTCGAATATTTCGAATAACCAGTGATGATTCTCCTGAAACTGATAAGGACTGCTTATTGTTGCATTCCGACGAGGATGCTTTCATTGCTGTAATCGATACGTTACCGGTTTCAGCAACTTCTACTGTGCAGTGCTCTAAATCCTCCAAAGGACTCTTTCTATCTCGAACAAGCTGCATTTTATCTGGATTCGAAAGAATCGTCTTGTCTGTACCATTTCTACCATTCGGCTGCTGCTGCTGCTGCTGCTGCTGCTGCTGTAGGTCGGAGTGTATTTGTTTCGTTCCAAATTGTGCTTGCTGGCTTTTAAGAAGTCGATAACGATGAAATGTAAATTTTCCTTTTGGCAAAAGTTCGTTTCGTGTCGTCTCCAATAGAATTGCACACTTTGTAAGCTCACTGTGTAGCAAAGCCATTTCACTAGGTGGTACAATGGAAGGAACCTCCCAATCAGCAAACCTCGCATTTGCTCCTCCTCCACTACCACCACCACTGGATGCCGTCGATAGAGCCTCGAGATCAGCTTGCAGATCTGACAGTGCCATTTTAAGAGCAGTCCTTTGTTCCGTAATGTTAATCGACGAATCGGTGGTAACTTCTTTGTTTCCGGTTTGTCGATGAGTCGAAATGGTTTTCAAGCCGGCAACAGACTCCAATTTTTTCTTCCACGTTTTGCTTTCTTGTTCAAATCTTGCACGAAAGGCTTGTAGTTCGTCTCCCCGCTTTGTGACGACAGAGGAGGAGAAAGTGTGGGAGTTTTCCGTGACTACTTCTGTATTCTTCTCCTTTTTACTGGCAGCACGTTCTTCCAATACCTTTTGAATGGACACGAGCATTATTTTTGGTTCGGCATTTAGATCCAGATCTGATGGAAAGATTTCCTTACTTACTTGTTGCTGCGGTATATTTGGCATGTACGCTGCCGCTGCCGCTGCCGCAACCGCAACCGCAGACGACGACGATGAGGAGTGGCAGTAATCTTTGTTTGTGAGCTTCCCATCCGCTGCTTCCACTCTGGTAAGAGTTGTTGTTGTTTTTGTTGTTTGTGATGGCAGCATGTCATTGTCGTCTTCAAAACTCGTTCGTCGCTGCGGTAACTTGGGACAAGATGTGTCAAAATGAGTGTCTTTTTCTTTGAATAACGGAATGATTTCATCGGCACGATAGTTGCCATCATTATCATTATCATTATCATCATCATTATCATCATCATTGGCAAACGAATTCAGCGAAGCGCACGACGAGTCGTTTTTGGTAGTTTCATTTTTCAGGTTGCTGTTCTGAACAAATAATCGAGAAACTGGCAATTCTGAATCTTCGCTGACCTGACGACGTGGCAATTTGGGCATGCTTCCACGACTACTACTTCTGCAACTGGAATGGTCTCTTCCACTTCGTGATAGTGGTATTGGTAAGGACGAGGACAGTGGCTGTGGCTGTGACGAAGATAGCTGGTTTGCACAATCTACGTCCACTACTACCGCTGCTGTATTGTTGTTGTTATTTTTGGATCGTTTGGATCGTCTAGGAAGTGTCATTGTGGTCGGTTGTAAATATTGTAAATGTGTATTGACAACTCCAATGGTTTCATTTTCGATCGCATAAGCAGGAGCAGAATCCGTCGTTCTGGAACCATTATTGCTAGTATTTGCCATGGTATAATATTGCTGTATAATTTGTTGACGACTATGCCTTGACAATGGAGGTTCTGATTGACTTGATCGACGTTTTGTTTTACCTTTTCGTTTCCGCTTGCTGTTGCTGTTGCTGCTGCCACCACCACCACCACTACTACTACTACTACTACTACTACTACTGTTACTGTTGCTGTTGCTGTTGTTCTCGTTAGTGTTCTCACTCGACGATATCAAATTTTGTCTGGAAGAATCGTCTAAATTTCCTGTTGCACGTGGTGGTGGTGGTAGCAGTAATGATGGATTTTTCGATATGAATTTGCACCCATCTGATTTGACCCTTCGTACGTTCAGAAAGACGCCAGAGCGACTGCTACGACTGCTACTGCCTCTTTGACTTCGGAGCGTTGCCGAGCGTGGTGGTGGTGGTGTCGTTAATACTTTGTTATCATAGACCAATATGGAAGATCTTGCTGGTGTTGTTGTTGTCTGTGGTGGTATTATTGTTTGGTCAGTATTGGTATTGGTATTGGTATTGGTATTGGTATTGGTATTGGTATTGGTATTGGTATTGGTATTACGGTCGCCGTTGTCGTTATTTTTGCAGTTGTAGTAGTAGTAGTAGTAGTAGTAGTAGTAGTGGTTGTTGTTGTTATTATTATTATCATAATTGGTGGTCTGATTCGGTTCGTCCGTCAACCCCCAATCCTCCTCCTTATTATTGTCGTGTCGTCTATTATTATTTGCTCCTCGTTTTTGTTGTCGTTGTCGTTGTCCAATCACTACCATCTTTGGAGAAAGTCGCTGTGATGACACTTGTCGTTTTTCTTTTGTTTGCTGTTTTCTTTGTCTTGTAACTCTTCCCAAACTATGACTGTTTGGTGTCTTTGGTGGTGATGATGATGGTGTTGACGGTGTCATACGAATCCGTCCGTGCATGGTTACACTTAATCCTGTGTTGTTCCGTGTTCGTTGTGGTAACGTTCGTTCCAATCTATGACTGATAGTACTCTCATTCTTGTTGGACAAAACATTAATACTTGGTTCCGACTTTTGTCGTCTCATTAGCAGTACTTGAGAAGCATCTGTTTGTCCTTCAAAACTTGACGTCCGATGTGGCAAGACGGGTGGTTGTTCCGCCGCGATATTTGTAGCTTTTGCAGTACCAGTACCAGTACTAGCAACAGCATGAGTAGGAGTATGAGTACCACGACCATGACTTTGACTATGGTAAAAATAGTCTGTTGATTGTTGTTGACGGGACAATAAATTTTTAGCAGCTTGATCCATGGATAGTTTTCCAAACGATTTTTGTCGATTAGGTAATCGGGGTCGTTGTACATGACCATTATTGCCAGGACCATTGCCATTGCCATTACCATTGCCAGAAGCACTGCTGTGAGTTGAGTAATCATTGTCATTATCATTCAGATGATGATCATTACTTGAACCATTGCTACTAGTAGTAGTATTACTTCTCGGTTGCTGATGGCGTTGTTGTTGTTGTTGGTGGTGGTGGTGCTGCTGCTGCTGCTGCTGCTGCTGTTGCTGTTGCATTTGTTGGATATTCTCTCCTGTCCTTTGTCGTCTTGGGAATCTTGGCACGGTACTCAACTGATCCAATTGTTGTGTATTGAGTGTCCTACAGGAAGATCCATTTCCCTGACTGGAATTCCATCGACTGGCAGCACTGGCATTTCCACACCAACTACTAGTATCGACTGAGCCATCCAGTTTACCATTGCTGTTCGTATTGATGCTGGTTCTTGGATTGGTTAAATTCAGAGAACCCAATGAATGTACACTTTCCTTCCCTATGAGTGCATTATCATCCGGAGAATTTTCACTATCGCCAACAGCTAGTGGCGAAGGGCGAGATATGGGTTCCAACGTTGCCTGTCTTCTTGGAATTTGCAAAGAACTTGAATTGGGAGTACTGGGTGCACTATCCATAGACCATGGCCGTTTTAGTTGATGCTGTTTCGGTGGTGTCTTGTTGTTGCTGTTCCTGTTGCTGTTGCCTCCTCTTCCTCCAAATCGCTCTGATCTGGGTCGTCTACGTCGTTGCTTGCGTTGTGTGTTCTCGTAAGGATTTTTATTATAATCTTTTTTCAAATCATTTTCATCATCATTATCATCATCATCATCATCATGTAGCAGAGACATGTCTAATTCATATTCACTGGTACCACCAAAACTACTAAAACTGTTGCTACTGCTGCTGCTTTCACTGGCAAAGGAATCACCATTTTCTAAACTGGAAACAGAATCCTGCTGCAAGTGCTTCATAGCGCTGTTGTTGTCCTTTTCTCCCTTGTCATCGGAAGGAAAGAAATCCACTCGTGGAATGCTAATGACGGCTTCGTCTCCCGATTTGATAATCTTGGAAATGGATCTTTGGACTTTACGACGGTGTCTCTGGCGATTGACATGATGAGACTTCATTTTTTGAACTTTTCGTGTTTGTGGCTTTGGGAACTACTGACTGCTGCCTTGCTCCCTTGAAGCCTTGCTGCCTTGGGTCGCTCGTTGCTGCTGATTGCTGATACCAGAGCACAGAACTGCTACTTGCTACTTCTCCGAAACGACAGTAGTATTTATTATTCTTGGCAGACGATGCACTTTTATCTTTTATCCACTTGCTCCTAAAGGCGCCATTGACAAGAGATTATCGAATGCCGACGTATAGTATCGGTGCTTGTTGTACCTACTGAAACTGAAATAGAACAATACTAATTTTAAAGACTGTACAGGCACAATGATGTACCGGTATTAGTACCTTCTACTAGTAGGTCTAGTCCTGAGACTACTCTACTAGCTAGTAGTAGTAGACCAGAGTAGTAGACTAGCTAGTTGTAGTTGATTTCTTATTTTATGATTTGGAGATTTCTTCACTCCTTGGACTCATCAGAGGGCAGAAACGAAAGACAGTCATTGGCATAATTTTGGTCATGGCTACGTAGTCTACCACTCATCGGCATGTACCCGGTACCGGTACCTGGTAGATTTAACGAAAAAGACACTCTAGACTACACGTAAAATATTTTTATAACATCGTAAAAGAAAGACTACTACCATACGATACCGGTACTCTAGCTAATACCATCTAGTAGTAGAGATGAGTAGTAGCAGCTACTACTCTAGCTAGTAGTAGCTACGGAGTACTACTAGTGGTAGGAGTAGTACACTAGCTAGCTACCTGGTACTAGTACTACTCAGTAGCTACTACGACTAGGAGTACTAGGTCTAGTAGAAGTAGTAGGGGGGAGATAAAGAAATCATGATACTACTAGACTAGTCTAGTGGGTACTGTAGTACCAGGTAGTCCAGTAGTACTACTGTAGTGGTCATCTCATCATACAATCGTTACTACTAGTACTAGTACTACTTAGTACCTGGTAGTAGTCTACTAGTAGCCACATCATTTTTCCACTGGCTGGAGCCCTGGTGGGGTCACGATCAACAGCCACCTACTGGGGCCACTGGAACGACAGCCACTCAAACTGGAGCTAATCCTGGAGCCCATAGAGCCACTGGAATGACAGCCGCTGGAACAGCCACTGGAGCCACGGAAGACGTGCCGCTGGAAATGACGACAGCCACACTGATGCCTACTACCCCCCATGTTGACTGCTATGGTATTCTAGTCATTGCTGCAGAAAGCCACGCTGAAGGGAAGAAAAAAAGAAAAAAATGCTCAGAGAGGCAGGCCTACTATTAGTGCCTATTACAAGCAGCTAAAGTACTACTCGAGTACAGCCACTTCATGTACTCAGAGAACCGTAATGGAGCTACAAACGATGTTCAAGTTGTTTTTTACTAAAGTAGTGAGGTAGAGAGAGAGCACTACCACTCTTACCTGGTCGCTACTAATATGATACGAGTAACTACTACTAGAGCTGCTGTGCTCTGTGCAAAGAAGACACCTCATTGCGGCTAATATCACGGCGGCGTCGATTTCTGCTACTATTACTACCTTTGTATTATTGTACCTGGTAGTAATTATTACTGCTTTGAGCTGTCATAAAAAGTGAAAATGAGCCAGTGTACAAATAAGAGATTCAATAGTAGTCTACTTCCTACTATTAGCTACAGTAGTAGTAATACCAGGTACTACGCTAGCAAGAGCAAGTGAGACGTTGTACTCCTCTAATAAGTACTGTACAGCAGTAGGTTCTTTCATTCGATTATTGTGATTAGCCAATCATTCGCAGTCGTGTCTCGAGATGCAAGGGAACTCCTATTGAAGTTTAACAGAAGGTGAGACTTGGATCAACAACAGCATTCTCATCTACCAGTACTAGCTACTGTAGTAGCTGCAGTAGTACTGTAGTACAGTAGTAAGCAAGATAGCCAAGCGCACAACAAGCACCCAAGTCCCAGTGTGGTACCGTACCAGGTACCATCTACAAAGTACTTCCTGTACAAAAAGCACGCATCGTAGGCAATACTACGCAACAGCCCACTTCTGAATTTTTTTTTGGATTGTTTTGCGAATCCAAACTTACGATATTATAATACAGCACATTAAATTTTATAAGTGGCTTTGCGATACTGTAACTACTCGATCTGAGGCGATTCTCTCAACAAAAAACTAAAAACGGAATTTCATTTGCTTTTTCACAATAATCTTCTTTTTTAAATTTGAGAAACTATGGCAGCACCCGGATTCCGCAAAGGTCGTGACGCTCCCATTCAATTGAATCTGAATCTGTCAGATGACGATGATATTGGTGACGACGAATCCTTTTCGGAGAACGGTAACACCAATTTTAGTGTTAACGCTGCTGTTGCTTCCAATCCTGTTGAAGCCACAGCTGTTCCTCAAGCTAGGGCGTATGCTGCTTCTGCTCCTGTCGCTGCTGCTGCTGCTGCTACTGCGGCGGCGGCGGCGGAAAATGATCCATCCCGAGACTCGTCGGTTCTTCATATTCCTTCCGAACCAACTGGTTTGTGGGATCAGAGAATGATTGATATGAAGACGCGAGACATTCAAGATCACGACGACGACGAATTAGGCCACTCGAGTCGAAATTCAAGTACTGAGCCTCCGGCTACCTTTACTCCTCCTGCACCTCGAGAACCAAGTTCACTTCGAGCAGCCGCTTACGGAGAGAATTCGCCTGTCACGCCAGCACGAGACCCTGATGGAGTGGCCCGTAGATCTAACAGTGGAAATACGTCGGACACGTCTGGTGGAAAACGCAATAATGGAACTACTGCTCCGCGAAAGCCTGGATTGCGTAATTCTGGCGCCAAGGCTCCGGGTGTCGTGGAGGTTCAAAACAATCAAACAGCAGTTAACGCTTCAGCTGCAGCAGCAGCTCCGATCCCAGTTCCAGGACGAACTCTCAATCAGTTTATGGAGTCAAATAAAGCAGATGTGATACCCACGGCCAACCAAGATGACGAGTCCGCCAAGGCACCTATTGAAAATCAACAAGGAGGTATAATTCTAGCAGAAGCTACTCTCGTCAAAGATGGTGATGTCGAGCAAGGGGCCGAGAAAAAGGCCTCCGCATCTGAGGAGAACCATCAAAATATGCGATCCATGCTGGCTCTTTTAGCGGGAGGTTTTTTGTTGGTAATTGTGGTTATCGTGGTGGTTGCTGTACTATTCTTGAAGGATGATAGTGGAGGTGGTGACTCGTCGTCCTTACTCTCTGCTAATAGCCAGGCGTCTCCCGAGCCAATAACTTTACCCCCTACTACACTTGCGCCTGACGTTACAGAACCACCCACAGAACGAGTTATCACGGAACCACCTACGTTGAAACCAACACCTTCTGCTACCGAAGAACCGACGTTGGAACCAACACCTTCTATTACCGAAGAACCGACGTTGGAACCAACACCTTCTATTACCGAAGAACCGACGTTGGAACCAACACCTTCTATTACCGAAGAACCGACGTTGGAACCAACGCTTGCTACCAAAGAACCCACGTTTGAACAAACACCTCTTGCTACAGCTACCGAAGAGCCTACCGTCTCAGTTACCACGCTGGAAACCACAGTAACACCTGTGTCCAGCCGTCCGACTTCTGCACCGACTGCATCTACAAAAGCACCCTCGAATTCCGTTCCTGCTACCCCAGCACCAGTTTCAGCAACAGTGGCACCAGTTCCAGTTCCAGCAACGATGGCACCAGTAGCATCTACTTCAGAGGTAATGGAATGGGCTTTTGCGTTTCTTCCCGATTATACCCTGGCAGCACTTGCCGATGCAACAACTCCTCAATCGAGGGCAGTGGCTTGGCTCAAAAGTGATCCAGCTTTTCCGACGATGTTAAACTGGAAGCGAACGCAGCTCTTTGCCATGGCGACGTTTTTCTACAGCTACAATGGCGATGATTGGAACACATCTGGTGAGACTGACAATTGGTTATCGTCATCGGTGGATGAATGCAAATGGGGTGACACCGGAAATGAAGCAAATGAGTGCAACGCAGATGGTCGCATCACCAAAATAAATTACGATGCAGTATATCGTGTTCCTGGAACCACTCCACCTGAGGTGGCTCTATTGACATCACTCGAGACGTTCAACGTATACTCGCATAATCTTTTTACTTCTATGGAGACTCTTTTGCCCCCACAAATGACCAACCTGACTTCACTGCAATCTGTACAATTGAGTTTTAATGACATGTCAGGGACAATACCATCCTATTTGCAAGATTTTCAGCACTTGACAAATTTGAACATCCGAGACAACGCGTTGACCGGTACAATTCCAACAGAGCTTGGACTCATGACCAATATGCGATTTTTAAATCTTTACGGGAACCGTCTTTCTGGAACCATTCCAACAGAAATTTCAGCTTTATCTTCCTTGCGAGCACTCACAGTTTACGCGAATGACTTCACTGGACTTGTGCCACAGCAGGTTTGCTCGTTGCCTCTACTTACAACCATTCAGGTGGATTGCGAAGAAGTGAGCTGCGCAGAGGTCTGTGGTTGTGTCTGTAAGGACCCAGCCCCGGGTTCGGAGCCAGTGACAACAAGTCGTCCCACAGCAGCTCCAGTTGTCATCATCGATGCTACATCTCCTCCAACAGTACCAGGGTACGCCTTTGGAGTGCCAGAATATTCTGTTGCGGCCATAGGAATTTCAACTTCGCCTCAAGCGTTAGCTTACAATTGGGTTGCTGGCCACCCGTCTCTCGCGGTTTACCCACAATGGCGGCTCCAGCAACTCTTTGCTCTTGTGGCGTTTTACTACGCCTTCAATGGAAATTTGTGGACAAGCAATGACAGGCAAGGTTGGTTGGACTACGACACTGCGGAATGTGAATGGGGGGCATTCAACAAGTGTGATTCTGGAGGCAGATTAACAAGTCTTGTTGTAGGGGGCGCGGCAATTCCATCGGAGGTTGACTCGATGCCACCAGAGATGGGTTTGCTGGCTTCGTTAAAAGAACTGCGAGCTGATTTCATAGTTTGGACAGCTGATATTGCCGGTCTCTTCCCTGTGCAGCTCTCTCACACCCAGCTTGACACAATCATTTTGCCGGGCAATGCACTGGTAGGAGAGCTTCCCAGCCAAATTGGAGTGATGACTGCCTTAACCAATCTGAACTTAGGCCAAAACCAAATTTCTGGCACTCTACCGAGCGAATTTGGTTTGTTGACAAATATGCAGTTTCTGATACTTTATGACAATCTTTTCACCTCGAGTATTCCCAGTGAGATTGGATTGCTGACAGGCCTTGAGTCTTTGCTGATTGACCGGACCCAAATGACTGGTGCAATTCCGGAAGAGGTCTGTTCCCTTCCGTCATTGCAGGGTGGAAGGCTCCGTGTGGACTGCGGGAATATCGAATGTTCAGCTTCTTGTGATGCTTGTGCCTGTTATGCTGGTATCAATTAGGATGATATCTAAATGGACCGACGCTGCTGCATATTGTGAGCGCACTTTTGCATGTTTTTTAGAATACGTCAATTTACAAGTTTAAAATATTATGTCGTTGTGACACAGCACGTCGTAGCTGTTGGCGAAAAAGCCTAGCCTTCGCTAGTGAGGTCAGAGCCCACGTCGACCGTAGGGTTTTCCCTACGGACGGTGGCTGGTTCAATACAAGTAAGTAAGTAGACCTAGTGCTATCAAGTAAAGATATCAGAGCCACTCACTCTTTTAGAATAATCTATCATACGTATATCAAGTGAACAACTACAGAGTACTAGACTTAGAGTTTGATAGTCTTTTCAACGTGAGCAACCTCTGCAGCTTACCATATTCTATACGAGAAGAAGCCTGAGAGACAGGTTCCGTACCTCTTAGAGTTTGCTCAAACATAAGCTAGCCACTCGTGTTGATGTAGCAAATGAATGATCTGACTGGAGCGATGTTGTTGCTACTGGGAGAGTCGTACGAGGATCTTGCAGTATTTCGCTGTAAAATATTTGTATGCAAAAGGCCACAAGTGCTAAAGCCGCACTCGCAAATATAATTGTTTTAAAATTGAGAGAGCTTTGATTTGATGGAGCTTCGCTTCACTTTGTGCCGCTTTCGCTGTTTCCGCTGTCTCGTGAGGGGCCGGGCAACCGACGTGCGACGTGTTTTCCGGTTGACATTTTCCAGATGCTTCCGCAGGCCAGGGAGGCAGCACCGTACACTACGTTGGCACTTGCATTCCTGAGTAATAAACTATCCCTGCTACTCAAATAATATACAAGTAGATTTTAGGTCGTTGTTCGACAACCTCGTAAAATATTGCTTACCAGTCAGTATGCATGTAAACCGAAAGCATTTCCAGTAGGATCAGAATAACCAAACCAGAGCTATTTTGAAAGTGCAGTGCCGCAGCATGCACGGGCACTCCTAGTTTGCACGTGTCCTTCTGCCGAGTGAATGTAGAGGCAATGTCAATATTCAGATGAGGAACAATTTGTAGGGCAAGGAATAGAGCTTCCTGTTCCCACACGCCAACTTGGGGAATTACTGCTGAACGTAAGAGATTCTGATCAATCTGGTTTCAATGTGATACATTTTTCTATTCAAGATGTGGCACCAACGAAGGTAGAAACGCAACAAGCTCAACGAATACCACTGATGTATGATCGTTGATCACTCAGCCTGTACTGCTATGTTGTCCAGTTAGTCTTTCTTCTGTAATAACATCTAAAGTACGTAGTACCTCAAAAACAAATTGGCGGATTGTCTAAAGCCTAAAATGTACTCGAAATGTGTGCTACTGTGTACTGTGCACAGTATTTATGTATTTATTGCAATGCTTTTTCCTGCAGAAGGTAATCGTCATTAACAACAGCAGCTTTTGCACAACCAACGTCTCCTCGCGGGCATCAAACGGGGGGGGGGGGGGGGGGGGGGGGGGGGCCCGTTGACAAAAAAAGTATTTTCGGCGTGTGAATAACGGAAAACAAACACCCCACGGAGGTATGTTCGTTTTTTTTTCTACACCTTTTGTTGCGTGT
>Ga0100391_1001387_pt1 | contig 27165 bp, 13 predicted proteins | sample CryGeymeta201515_FD_81541 | JGI IMG/M metagenome (GOLD analysis project Ga0100391, IMG submission 81541) | Groundwater microbial communities from Crystal Geyser aquifers in Utah, USA - Crystal Geyser metaG 2015-15 | ecosystem: Environmental > Aquatic > Deep subsurface > Groundwater | place: USA... | reverse complement strand
GCAATTTTAGTGCACAGTGCAAGAATAGGACGAGGATTCAATACGGTGAACGTGAATTATTAATATTATGATCCTGTGCACTAAATTCACAGGGGATGCACTAGTTAAAAGCAGCCTAAAAGCACCCTTGTGATTTTAGTGCACAGGACTTAGCAGTTTAAATCGTTGGGATGTGCTCCCTGTAGAACTTAGTAGTGATTCTACGTGATCTCCTTTATGGTCCTTTGAAAGACCATATATTATCGTAGTAACAGTTTCTTCGACTAGTAATAGTAGTGGTAGGTCGGAATTTTCTATTACTAGTCTACTAGTCTAGCTAGTCTAGACTAGTACCTGGTAGTAGTATTCGTATCATGACTCCACTACAGTACCCTGGTACCGGTACGTAATACTCGAAAAATGCAAAATTCATTTTCAGGGTATCACGATGTAGACCACCCAAAGGCAAATCGACAATACTAGTCTGTGGACCCCAACGCCAGCAGAAATATCACCTGTGACCTTTTATAGCTAGCAAATAAATACTAAGAGTCTTTGCCTTCACGTCGAATCAAAATTCTAGACCATAATATTATTTGGAAGAAAAAGAGCAGCGATGGAAGCGCTGTGCCGGCCAGGCCCTACTAGCCTGCACAACCCATCAAAATCTTTCCACATTGTACCTCCTGCTGCTTGTACTTTTCTCCGTCGTACTGCAGTACTAGTACTCGGGAAGGAACCATACTCGGGTGGAGCTGATGAGCATCGCAATCAATCGGCACAGAGGCCGCCATGATTTAGAACTGTCCAAAACTACTAGTAGTATACGATACTTGGTACAGTAGGAGTACTAGCGCTCTGTAGCTACTATAACTAGTACTACTGTACCAGGTACCACGTACTGGTAGGCCGACCTTTGCCAAAGATATTCTATGAGTGATAAAACAAAGGAGGGGGTCGACCATGTTCCTCTCCTGTCAACTTACGTCATGATGTGCTTGCCCCGTCAGCTTACTAGTAGCTAGTACAGTACCTGTTAGTCTAGTACCTGGTAGTACGTAACGCAACCAATCTTCTTTTGCTAACTTTTTTATTAATAATAATTACCAGCGACAGGCTTTCCGCGTGGCTATCTGCTGGTTGACAAAAATTGTGGTTTTTAACAAGGCACATTTGGATAAGAGTGAGTGAGAAGATTTACCCCCTTTTAAATTGAATTATTTAAACAATTTATTTACCTAATCAAAATAAATGGGGGAATAGTTTTACTCACCCTCAGTAATGACACAACTTCCGAGTAAAAGCTAGGAACAGAATTTGGGAAGTTTAGCCGAAGAAACAAGGTGCGACTTTTTTCCAGGAACATTGAGATCATACAGTTGATCTCTGCCACAAACGTTTTCTCGTGATCACAGCTTTTTTGTTGTTTCTTCCATGCGTCACCCACAATTTATTTTTTAAATAATAATTACTGAGAACTAGTCTACTACAGTACTTTTTATTCATTCATTATTGCATCCACGAAACTAACCGCTACTTGGAGTATAAACAATGAGTAACGAAACCTTTGACTTGAACGATTATTGCTCAACCGTCGGCGATGAGAATGCCGCCGACTGTGCCATGAACGACGTGAGTTCCAATGCGGCGTTCTATTTTGTTTTGTTTCGCAGTGGGAGTGCCTTTTGAAATAACAAAGAAGTGGCTTGGTCTCTCATGCCCCTCCCTCCCCACTCTTCTCTATTCGCCACCAGATTATCAATGAAGCCTTGGAAACTCAAGCAGGGATCATTGCTGGTACCAATACCTTTTTTCTCCTCTTTTCTGTAAGTTTTTTTCGAAGTCTGTTCAGAATGGAGGACTTCTTTCGCAAAGTTTTGGAACATTTTGGTGAAATGGACCCGAAAAATGAAATCGTATCCAACTGCTCACACTCTTCATCCCTCAATCGACAACCTCACGAATTGATTAATCAGGGAGCCCTCGTCTTTATGATGCAAGCCGGCTTTGCTATGCTATGTGCTGGATCTGTCCGTCAAAAGAATGTCAAAAATATTATGCTCAAGAACCTTTTGGATGCTTGCGGTGGAGCCATTGGTTTCTTTGCTATTGGTTACGCCTTTGCTTACGGAGGCGAGGAGACTTTCATTGGAACCGATTACTTCTTCCTCGCCAATTTTCCTCGCGAGGATTACCATAATTGGTTCTTTCAGTTTGCCTTCGCGGCGACTGCTGCTACCATTGTGGCCGGAACTGTGGCCGAGCGTTGCAAGATGCAAGCCTACCTTTGCTACTCTGTCTTTCTTACTGGATTTGTCTACCCCGTTATTGTCCGCTCCATCTGGAGTTCGGCTGGATTCTTGACGGCCTTCCGAGATGATCCTTTCCGTGGAGTTGGAGTCATTGACTTTGCTGGATCTGGTGTTGTCCACATGACTGGTAAGTTGAGCACGAAAATCATTCTTTATTTGTGTCTGCGTGCGTTTATTTTTTCGTGTGGCTCAATATCTTTTGTTCATTATTACAGGTGGCGTTACCGCTCTTATTGCCGCTGTTATCCTGGGACCCCGCCGTGGACGTTTCTACGACGAGGATGGAAATCCTTTGGAAGTCCCCGCTGAATTCCCCGCCCACTCTGTCGCCCTCCAGATTCTCGGAACATTTATTCTGTGGTTTGGATGGTACGGTTTCAATCCTGGTTCAGCCCTTGCTATTGCCAATTTCGACTCTGGAAAAACTGCTGCCCTTTGCGCCGCCACCACGACCATTGCCGCCGCCTCCGGATGTGTTTCTGCCATGTTCACCGATACCATTATTGATATGCGCACAACTGGCGAGGCCTCCTACGATTTAACCATGGCCATGAATGGAGCTCTTGGGGGTCTTGTTGCTATTACCGCCGGAACTTCTGTTGTCGAGCCGTACGCTGCCTTGTTGATTGGTATCGTTGCTGGATGGGTCTATATTGGAGCTTCCAAGCTTCTGATCAAACTGAAGATTGACGATGCTGTCGATGCCATCCCCGTCCATTGTTTCAATGGTGCTTGGGGAATTCTTGCCGTTGGCCTTTTCTCCAAGAGCGAACTCCAGGCTACTGCTGGATTCCCAGATGCTCACCAGGGATTGTTCTACAGTTGGGGCGAAGGTAACGGTGATGCCAACCTTCTTCTCTGCCAAGTATGCTGCATCTTGTGGATTGTCGCCTGGGTCTCTGTCCTTATGATTCCTTTCTTTTATGGCCTCAAGACTCTCGGTATGTTCCGTGTTGATGCCCTCGAAGAGGAAGTTGGACTTGATATATCCCATCATCGTGGCGCCGCCTACGATATGTCAGGACCCACCAAGAATCATGTCGAGAAACTTTTGGAAGTTCGTGCCTCCAAGCACGGAAAGGTTGAGGTTCCCAAGGAGACCGCTCAAGATGTCGAAGCTTCTGATGATGCTGGAGTCACCGAGGAGATCGCTGCCTAAGCAGATATCCTATTTTTCAGGTATCCCCACCTCTTGACTTTTTTTTTGCAAGCGCCTCGGGTAGATACTTTTCAATGTTCGCTTCTATTATTATTTCGCTTTGTGTGTATGGGAGTTCAGTTTTTGGCTTCAGATATTTAAACTAGTAGGGTTTGTACTATTTAAATTTAAAAATAAATTTTGATGAGTTGTGACGACAACAAACAATATTATGGAAACCACAAATTTTGATGGTGGAAGGAAGTGCATGAAAAGGATCATTCAATATAGAATTCAAGTCCCATTGTAATTTCTTGGTGGAATAATGTGGTTTTTCACGAAGCTAGCGACGGCCCAATCACTCGTCTCTTGGGCTGTATCATGGACTGCCCTTTCAATCATTCTTCGTGCGTCGGCACTCTCTACATTCAAAAGTAGCGTTCCCAGAACAAAGGCATCTTTCTTGGTGGCTCCGAAATTCAAGCATTCTGCAGCCAGCCGACGCACAAGCTCAACTTTTCCGTGGGCGAGCAAATACACTCCAACACAAACAATAATACTCTGTCCATACTCCTCCGGGCCGAAAATGTTGGAAGACATGCCCCTGCCAAAATCAACTGAGCGAAGTCCCGGCACACCAAAGGCCTCAACCAATTGCTCCAGGCGTTCTACATCGCCATATCTCATGGCAAAATCTAGCATTGTTTCCAGTGACAAACCTGGCAAGTCCGTGGCCAATTCCGGGTAACCACGACGTTCCAAAAACAAAGCGAGTTCCTCATGATCAGAATCCGGGACCGCATCAAACCACTTGGTAGCACGTACCGACTGTTTTGCAGCCAATAACGATCCAATGCGCAAGAGAGGGTGGGACATTGGAATTGCTGTCAAACCTCGTGCTGTCGACACAATCAAGGAGCCACTTTGGTACCCAAGCACAATTGGATGATTCAATGGAATTGGCAAAGTCGGAGGGGTAAGGGAAGAATATGAGCTCAGAATGAACCTACGAGGCAAAGAGTGTACAGCAGTGGACGCAATCGTTAAGCTGTCCAAATTGCAGATGCCACCGCTGGTGTCACCAAGAAAAACGCATTCGATGGAGTTGCGGGTGCAGCAATACAAGACTCCATGTACAAACTTGACACTGATTGCTGCCCCGTCGGGATCTGCGGGAGAGCCAACGCGAACGGTACCCAACAAAACAAAATCCGGTTGGTCAGAAAGGTACACAGCTACTCTCGACTGGATAACAACGGCACAGAGTTTGCCGTCGTCATCCCAAACAACAAGATCGGGGTACGGAATCTGAAATGTCGCAGAGACATAGGAGGATGCGCTCTTGTCAGTGGAGCCTTTTTTTTGCGTGTAAAAGTAAGCTTGTCCTGCTTCCTCGTCGGACTGGCAGCCAACACAAAGGACCGGACCACCAAACAACACTTTCGGCGGAATTCGATTCCCTCCACGCAATGTCAATTCACCAAGACTCGAGGCGGTCGCAGGTGCAATACTGCCTGAGATGGAGGCCTGATTGTTTTCTACTGGATTCAGCTCTTTGAATTCAACCGAGGCCTTTTTTACGGCGTTGATATTGGCGTTTGGGTCGTACATACCAGGTTGCATCATTGGGGGTGGCGTCTTAATAACTACCTCTTCTCTGTCATCTTCGCTGTAGGCTGTAATGGAAGTTTCAGCATCAGAACTCTTTTTCTTTCCGCGAAAACGACTCATGGAAAAGACTTTGCTCTTTGTGGCGCCAGTAACAGCTGAGGCCGCGCCAGTCACTGTTTTTGCTGTCGATGTCACAACTTTCGTTGCACCCTTGGTGGTGTTAACAGCGAGTCCTTTAACATTGGCTAAATCCTTTAAATTACTTCCAAGAGATCGAATGTCGGTCAAATCTTTTAGTTTCTGTGCTGACAAAGCGGCAAAATCTTTTCCTTCTCCAGTTCCAGGTATTGAAGCCTGCATCTTGGTGGCTTGGCCCAATTTGTCGGCGTCGGGAGAATGAATAATCGCAAATGCGTCGTTTTCGCCAAACCAAGCAAAGGAGCTCACACCGGTACCAGTGGCCACGGCTGCAGAGTAGGCAGTGCCGTCATTGCCTCGCTGTGCTACTCGTTGCAAAACACTTGGAACATGCAGTACTTCGTATCTCATTTCTTCGCTCCAGAATAAACATAGGTATAATCCAGACGGACTCGGCAAAAAGGTGGGAGGCAATCGGAAGGATCGTTTCTGAATTTCAAGTGGCAAATGCGTCGCCGCTGGAGATTCGTAAACATCGTAGGTATTCTTGATAGCCATTCGTCCCGCAGGGTTGTTGCGAAAGGCATCGACACTTCCGTAAACGACCGATGAATGTTTGACGAATAAAACCGACTTGCCGAGAGAACCTAGACCGGCTCCAAAGTGGTTGTGCCTGGCGCCTGGTACAACATATTCTCTTTCAAAATCTACCATGACCACGCCCAGATTGCTCCCCAACAACAGGACTCCGGAATCCCACAGAGAAGCGCATCCGACAAAGTGTACTTGCAACAGAGGCCCTGTTACCATACCCGAATCTCTTTGAATCACCGCCCGGACATTGGTGGAAGCAATGGGACTGGCCAATACAGTGGCACCCCCACTGGTACCGGTCTGTGTGGCACCCATAATGTGCAAATCTCCCTTTTGCGTCACCACGGCACATACGATGGCGTCCTCTGGAAAGGCACTGTGCGACCAAGCTGGAAGGATCGAAACTTCCTGCTCAAAGGGAAATTGAATCACTAGTGTTGGATCCGGTTTGTAAACACTTTTAGTATTCGAAGCTTGGTGTTGTTCCATATCTTTTTGGAGAGAAGAAAGGTCCCAACAAAATACTTTTTGTGGCTGTTTGGCTTTGTTCGAGGGACACGACCACATGAATATATTTCGATCGGCATCGTAGTTCAGTAATTGATGTTCCCAATGTTGACTGTAGTTACCAGATTCTCCCTCGTTGGTATCAGTATTGTTATGGTACATCTTGTCTCGAACGCTGTTTGGTGCTGCTCCTCCCTCAAACCGCGCCAGGGGTGGTTTTATATCAATGTGTCCCTCGGGCGATACCACCACTTCAATCAAATACGCTGCTCCCTTTTTGGTTACGGTGATGAACCGTTTGATTTGCGGTGTTATTGTGAATGTTGATGATTCGGGCGTGTCGAGTGATTTGGCAGAAGCTGAAGTCGTCGCCGTCGTCGCCGCCGCTGTCGCATTTATTTCCGGTTTGTCTCCACCACCACCACCACCACCGCCGCCGCCACCGCCACCACCAGCAACGATGGTACCAGTCACATCCGGATACCGGTTGGCAGCAATCAATTGAACAATGTAGTCATTCTTACCTAATCCTTTGATACTTTTTTGTAATTTACTCTTTTTCCAATCGTAGCATTTGAATGTTCCATCGGCACATCCTAACAATAATAATGATTTGGTCAGGGGTAAGGCATTACTGGAGGGCGGACTGTTCAGACCTGTTTCGGCTGTCAAGTGACACAACATTGGTGAATAAAAATTACGAGCAGGACGCTTGTGAGTGGAGGGCGGAACCAACGCCACACTCGATGGTCCCTTGCGCAAATTGAGCATCACAATGCGTTTATCGAATTGCACCAGCAGGGTTTGCCATCGTTCAATGGGATTGCTGTTGTTGTTGATACTATTATTATTATTAGTATTAGTATTAGTAGTATTGTCTGTGTTGTTGGAAATTTCTCCCGATTCGGCCATACCCGAAAAGTAAAGAGTGGATGGATCAAAAAAGTGTATCGATTGGATTTGACCCATTGTTTCCATGGCCTTGTTGTACTGTTTTTCGGCATTTTCTGCCAATGGTTCGTACTGAAACAATGCGGCAGCCAAATCACTGAGATAGCACGTCCATACAATGTTACGTGTTTGCAAATGTTGAACTTGTAAAACTCGTGTCATGATTGTTGTTGATGTTGTTGTTGATGTTGATGATGGGTTGTGTGTTGTATCCGAATGGTGCGTTCCAACCAGCAACTCGGACGGTTGTTGTTCTATATAGTACGCACAGAGGGGTTGACTGGGATGGATTGTCAAAAATTGCATTTTAGCAGGAGGAGCGGGAGGATCCCTCGAGCAACTTGCGGGATCAACTTTGGCCATATGACATCGTGCAGCTTGGTAAGCAACTTGCAAGGGTGTTGCTGTTGCTGCTGTTGTTGTTGTATCGCTTCCTGAAAAAATATTGGAAGGAGGAGGTCCAGGTGGAGCCACAATTCGACGGAGTTTGGGTTGAATGGGCATCTCTTATCATTAAGGGAGAGTGGTGACACTGATGCTCTGGTACTGGCAGTTTTGATCTTAGATGAAGGCGCTGATGATTTTATGGTAGTTCTGCTTGACTTTTAATGGTCACACGTTTGGTCGAAGAAGTGTAAATTAATGATGATTTAATGATATACTCCCTCTGTACGGTAAAGAGGGAGTATGTGTTTCGTGTGTGGCGGAAAGTTTATTCGGTTGATTGACATGGGAATACTACAGTAGTATTCCCATGTACTAGTATTACTACTAGCTAGTAGACTAGCTAGGTAATTGTACAGTTTTGGGGGGAGGGAGGGGGTGATCTAACTCTTGTTTGTAAAATCCTGAACTCTAATAAAATATCCATTACCTCGCTTAGAAGATCCTTTTTGAGAGCCACCAATTTTTGTAGTTTTAGTTTCGCTTTTTTTGTTTCCCACAACCCACAACAACAAAAATCTCGTCACTTCCACCACAATGAATTATAAATCAAACATCAATTAATAACGACAAATACCCCCCAGAAGCAATAGCACTCATTCTCTGACTTGGGTACATATATATATATTGTTCGACACGCAAACCATGGTAGCCTCTAACAAAATCAGCAACAAGAAACACCAGCAGCACCGTCATCATCATGACAACAACAACAACAACAAGAACCTAAACCATCAATCATCTTCCACCACCATTACATCGACACGGGTTTGCATCAAGAATCTTCCTCCTTCGTTTACTTCGGCTCAATTACGAGATTTTTTATTAAAGGAATATGCTGCGAGGACAACAATACCAATAACAGCAACAGCAACAGTAGGACAAGAAGAAGACAACAACAAAGGTGCTGAAGAACGTTTAATTATTACCGATTGTCGCGTTTTAACACACAAAACGAATGGTAAATCACGTCGAGTCGCTTTTTGTGGGTTTCAGACGACCCGCATGGCTGCGAATGTTGTTCAAAGATTTCATAAAACATTCTGCAGAACGTCTAAACTTCAAGTAGAACCTGCAGCGACCAAACTATTAGGTAGTAGTAGTAGTGACAAAGAGAAAGATCATGCAACGAACTCTGCTGCTGTTTCTGCTTCTGCTCCTTCCAAGGTGGAACAACAAACAGCGCAGAAAACGACGACGACGACTACTACTACTACTACTACCTCCTCCAGGAGCAGCAGCAGCAGCGAAGCATTGTTAAATATGAAATCCAGCAAAGCAAAATTTTGGTCCAATGATTTCGTGGTGCCCGAAAATAATGGACAACAGAAGGTACTAGCTCCAGAAAGCACAAAGGACCATGATGAAAATACTAGTAATAATGAACGTCACCACCATGATGATGATGACCATGATGATGACCATGATGATGACGACAACAGTAGCTCCCACGACGATGGTGACAGCGATAGTTCTGACGATGATGCTGATCCACTGGCGAACAAAACCATCAATAATGAACGAGTCGTTTCCGATTTGGACTTTTTGAAATCCAAACAATCCAATCTGGAAGAGTTAGGGCACGATGAGGATGGGAGTGACAGTAACAGCAGTGACAGTGACAGTCATGATGTGAATAAAACCGGTCAGCAGGAAGACAAGGACGGGAACAGCACTGCCGCTGGTGACAATGACGACGACGATGACGACGATGATGATTCTCAGCCTATGAAAATCAGTAAAGAAATTTCCAACGAAACTTCTCAAGAACCGTCAAAAGCTTTACAGGACAATGGCATGGCAAACAATGTTCAGCATCAGCAACAACAACAACAAGAGGAAGAAGATATGCCTGAATCAATTATCGTCACCTCGGAACGACTCTTTGTTCGGAATTTGCCCTTTACGACCACGGAACAGGAATTAGAGGAACTCTTTAGCACGTTTGGATCGGTGGTTGAATGTCACATTCCGTTTGATGATCGCAAGAATAGCAAGGGGTTTGCCTTTGTTACCTATGATAGTTCACAAGCTGCCACTGTTGCTCTAGAGGCACTCGATGGAAGTGATTTCCAAGGACGGTTTCTACATTTACTACCGTCGAAACAAAAACCACAAGATGACCGTGTCGACATTCATCAACAGCAACAACGACCTTTGTCGTTCAAAGAACGACAAGAGATGGAGCGGAGACAAGCAGCCACCAAATCGTCGGAAGGCTGGTCCGCATCCTTTGTCCGAGGTGATGCTGTAGTGGACAGCTTAGCAGATCGATTGGGACTCAAAAAGGGTGACATACTGAACGTCAAGGAGGGGCTGTCCTCGGGGGACGCTGCCGTTCGACTGGCATTAGGGGAAACCCAAGTGATTGAAGAGAATCGTGCATACTTTAAGAAGCACGGCATTGACATGGAAGCTTTAGTGTCGGCACAATCATTACAAGGTGACAAAGAGGGAACGGAAAAGACTGTAAAACGCAGCAACACGTCCATTTTGGTCAAGAACTTGCCTTACGATACTCTCGTTGAGGAACTCGCCAAAATGTTTCATGGTGTAGGAGATGCACCGAGGCGAATACTATTACCTCCCTCTCGGACAATTGCACTCGTAGAGTATGGACACAGTTCGGATGCCAAGCGGGCCTTTCGTAAGCTAGCGTATCGTCGGTTCAAGACTGTTCCCTTGTACCTCGAGTGGGCACCCCTGGAGGCTATTGGAATCGCCGTCACTGATACGGACGAGGATCCCGCCGCTGAGCGTCCTGCAAGTAGCAAACAAATTGTAGCGGCAGAAAGAGAGGAAGAAGAACCTTTGCTGGAAGGACCTACGGCTTCCATCTACATTAAAAACCTCAACTTTTCAACAACAGAGGAGAAACTGCAACAGTTGTTCGAAAAGCAAATCGGCAATGTTCGTGCTGTTCGCATTCCCAAAAAGATTGTTCCTGTTAAGAAACCAAGAATTGACATTGATGATTCATCTGACGATAAGGAAGTCATTCAAACCTTGTCCATGGGATTTGGTTTTGTCGAATTTTCGTCGCAAGAGTCAGCGAAAAAGGCGCTCATTACATTACAAGGAACATTTTTTGATGGGCATGCTTTGGAACTCAAACCATCTACCAAATCCTTGACTTCTACTACTACCACGACAACAAGTAAAATCAGATCTTCTTCAAAGAAGAATCCTACCAAAGTTATGGTCCGGAATGTTCCATTTCAGGCCACAAGAACCGAACTGCTCAAATTGTTTGGCTCTTTTGGTCAACTCAAGCGTGTACGACTTCCCAAGAAATTTGACGGTGGACATCGTGGATTTGCCTTTGTGGAATTCGTGACGCACAAGGAAGCTTTAGAGGGCATGAAGGCATTGTCTCGCACGCATTTATATGGTCGTCATTTGGTACTGGAATGGGCGGAAGATGAGACGGAAGATCCGGACACTGGATTAGAGGCTCTGCGTAACAAGGCGCAACGAGATGTTTTGCATCACGACAGTGGTGCTAGTGGTCGGGGTAAGCGTCAACGGCTATCCTAGGTTTACTTTAATAGAAACTGTTATTTTTCTTTTACAGTAGATATTAGCTTGGTTCTACATTCTGTTAAGCTTTACTGCTTCTAAGCTACACACATTGTTAAAAATCCCAGAATGTCTAATTCAGCCACTCGAGTACCTGGTACACATCATATTAGTGGTAGCGTAACTGTGCAAAATGCGCAGTGACGTAAAAGTTACAGGTGGAGTAATAGATATTGGAAACAATAGTAGTCTAGTGTTAGCATAAGAGCAGTTCTAAAGTGAACCTGCAGACAGGGGCACAGGCAATCACACAAGATGGAGGATGTCATCATCTACCAGGGGGTATCTAATAATACTCCAGTAGACTACCCGGGAGTATCAATATGTCTATCCCTTGGCATGGTCCACTTGGTCCACCTGGGCTAAATTTGTTTTGGAATGGTCATTCATCCCCGCGTCCAAATGCGCTTTTTTGTAATCTGTTGTTACAAAGTTGTTACAAGCCGTTACAAACTGTCACAAGCTGTTACAACACTGCTTTTTACTAGTAGCAAAATCAACTTTTGTCAACTCTAAATACTTTTGTCAACTGTGCAATTTTTTTGACATACGTATAAACGATGCTACCTAAAAGTAGCGACCAGATTCGGAAGCTGCGGAAGGAGTTAACGTTGTTAAAGCATGATGCTTCTCTCCACACAGATTTAGAATTGGATTCCTATCTCACATTCCAGCGATCCGTCCCGGCGGCAGCCAAGGCGTTGATTTCCAGTGAAGAATGGAAACGAGATCATCCTGTCTCTATCGTGGATGTGGCTCCCTTTCTGCGATCTCCTCCTGGCCATTCCGTACCATCTGCTTGTTTGGCCTGTCTCGAAGATATGAAGGGTAACGTTGCTCGTGACACTCACGGACGACCCATTATATTGATGATGGGAATGACATACGGCACGCAACTAGAATTGGAACAGCAAGTCGCCTATGCACTGAACAGGGCTCGCCAATACAGATTGCCTCATTTACGACCGGACGAAGTGTGTTTCGTAGTCGAAGTCATGTCGAGAGAAACCAAATGGCTGCCAGCCAGTTTTCGCATTCCAGATGGCCCGGTGCGAATGCTGTGCGATTTTATGAAAACGAAATATCCAGGATCACAATATTCTGCCATTCACTTTTGTGGACTACCGAGCTTTGTGGTGCAATTCTTTAAACTGGTCAGACCCTTTGTTTCTGATCAGTTGTGGAGTCAATTGAAATTGAAGAAATCGTTTGCGCATTTGAAAGAAGGAGGGCATGTAGCGCCCTCCTCTTTACTACCCGAATGGGACAAGGAAGGATGCTTTCATTTTGATTTGGACATGTACGTGGAATGGAGAGCCCAGGTGGAAGGAGTGTCCCGTCATGATTTGTGTCCTCGAGGGCGAGGACGACAGTACGATAGTGTTTTTTCGTTGCATCCATCCTTGACACTCGAAACTGTCTTGGGAATACCAAATCAACGAGAGAATGTTATCAAGACAGGATGGGCAGAAAAACAGGGATCCGGCATGGGGCTTTTTGCGTCGAATCGATGGAAACCCAAGTATTTAGTTTTGCAACCAGGTGTGCTTATTTATTTCGAATCCAATCAAATATCCAAAACCAATGTGGCCTCAAAATGGATTCCCATCGACGAATCATCTAGTGTCGAACGTCGATTTTCTACTGAGAACAATAAGGGATACGTGGTATGCCTTATATCGGCTGGTCGAGAATACCTGTTTGGATTCAAGACGGAAAAAGAAGCTAGCGATTGGATGCGAGTCTTGCAACAGCAATATGATCAGAAGGCAGCTACTAGTGACGAAGACGAAAGTATCGAGCCAATAAATCCACTCAAGGTTTCGTCCTTGTTGGTCGGCGACTTTATTCTTGAACATGATCAACAACTAAAAGCAACGGTGCGCCGGTAATAGTAGTAGTACAGCAAGGCAAGCCTTCTTTTGTTGCAAGTAGCAAATCTGTTGTCTGTTTGATATGCTCGACCAAAAAAACTACATGACGATGCGGAGGGCTAACTGATAAATGCGAGCAACATGTTTTGTCTACTGCGTAAGGACGATCGACGAGTAAAACTAAATTGAAGGGCTAAAATATACAACGATTAAATAATAATATATAGTCTCTCGCTCGCCAAGACTTACACGCATCTAAATTTAAATCACTTTTCTCCGTGCAAGTCCTTCCTTCGAGCATCCTTAATTTCCAGGCAGTGCATCCACCTGCACTAAATGGCGGGTTTCTCCCTCTTTCATAAAATAGTCCTCACGTCGGAACGTGAAAAATATACGCTGGTATCCCAATTGCCATATAGGATCAAGGTCGGGAACATGGATACCATCATTACACTCTTTTCCTTCAGCACAACATAATTCGCAGCAATCTACTAAAGGATCACATAAATCACAGCCTGCAATAATAATAGGATTCACCACGAAGGCAGGGTTGTCACAGAAAGTAGTACCAAGAGACCCAGAAATGTTTGTGTTTGCTTCCAAAAAGATCAGTTCTAACAAGGCAAAAGAGAATCGGATAATCGTAGTAGTGTGAGATAGGATAAATAATAGCAAAGTAACAAAGCGACCGGTGTGTGAACACTCACTTAGACTCTGCAAATTGGCAAATGAGGCAGGTATGGTGCTGGTCAAATTATTTCGGTTTAGCAACAAAATGTGCAAATCTTCCAAGTTTCCCAATGTATTTGGAATGGAACCAGTCAACCTGTTCTTATCCAAATCCAACAAAATTAAGTTGGAGTTGGCTGTGCCAAAGAATTCTGGAATGGTACCTGTGCGCTGGGTGTCCTTCAGAGACAATTCCTCCAGAATAGGTAAAGTTTCCAACCAGCTGGGAATGGTGCCAGGTACAAAGTCGTTCTGTGCGAGAAACAGGTACGTAATGTTCTTCAAGTCGCCAATGGATGAAGGGATTTCTCCTGTGAAAGAGTTTTGGGAAACGTCTGGGGGGGTGGGGGGGAAGGGGGGGGAGATAAAAGAAGCAGAGGAGGTGAGCGACATGAACTTACAAGAACAACGCGTAGAAAAATATAAATAAGCGCACAAAAACACACCAAGATGGCTCAGGGATCTTAGGTTGGAAATGCTGGGAGGAATTTGTTGGTTAGCAAAGTTACACTTTTGCAGAGCTAATAGCCCTAAGTTGGAAGTGGCTTGGAATTGATTGGGCATGCTATCAAACTCATTGTCATGCAAATCAAGAACAAAAAGTTTGGGAAGTTCAAACAAGTGTGAAGGAACGCTTCCCCCAATCATGTTGTCAGAAATATCTGCATGGGGTAGTACATCAGCATAAAAAGGTTATGGGTGAATTGCCACGCTCATCAAACCAAGCAGAGACATAAGTAGCACCATAAAAACACTTACCTAAGTAAATAATTTTTTTCATATCCTTCATAAAATTATCACCAAGAGTTCCAACAAATTGATTGTTTTCCATGTAAAATTGCTCCAAGTTGCGAAGACCAGGAACTAAATCAGAATTAAATGGTGCGTTCAAGTTGCCCGTAAACAAATTGTTGTCCAGAGCCAGGCCTTCCAAGTTGGGAAAACTTCCCAAGCTGGTAGGAAGCTGACCTGTCATGAGATTGTGGCTGAAATTGATGTTCTTCATTTTGGTTAGGGAACTAATCCAGCTCGGGATGCTACCCGATAGATTGTTTCCACTGACAAAAATATTTTCCATATTGCGAAGACCTTGATAAGTATCAGGGATTTTTCCTCGCACCTTGTTGAGGTCAATATCACTTTGAGGTCAACAGAAATGAAACAAAAAGTAATTGAAAATGAGTAAAGCAAAGCATTCGAATACTCCGACGAAGAAGAAAAACAGCATGAATGGACACAGCTTTGATGCTCTTACAGGTTTTTCAGCGATGTCAAGAGTCCTATTTCCTTGGGCAAAGTACCTTCCAAATTGTTTTGATTCAGAAAGAGGGCTACAATTTGGTTATTTTCTTGGTCGCAAGCGGCCCCACGGTATTCAGTGGTCATGTCCACATACTGCAATACGGAATACCAAGAACAAATACTGATGGGTTGCATAAATTTCAAATCAAAGGACCAACGACTTCCAAAGGTGGAATAGTACAGGGTGGCCAGCACATAACGAGTCATAAAGTCTATAAAAAATACAACGAGAGGGTGGGGGTGGGGGTGGGGGTTAGGATGTGTGAGCGACAGCAGTGGACATCCATGCAACATCCATCTCATTCTCAGCTAAACAAAAAAATGCAAGCTTACCATAACCTTCGGGTGTCTCTTTGCTCCCGGCAGGAACATTCATAATATACTCATCATTTACAGCGATGTAATTCAGTGCTTGCTGTTGAGGCGAATTTTCTTCGTTCAAATCGGCTTGGGTTGAAATGCCTTGGTCCAACAACCATGATGCAATCTCACCCATGCGGGTATCGCTGGCGGTTCCCGTAGGAGCCGGTGCCGGTGTCGCTACCGGTGCGGGACCAGCACTCGTTGGTCGTGGCGTCGATGCGGGCACAAAGGTTTGAGCCGCCGTGTTACTGTTGGTAGTCGAAGGAGTGGTGTCATTTTTGGTCGCAGCAACTGCCACACCTACGACCACGGCAATGACCAAGAGAGCCAGAAACAAGGCCAACCAAACGACCCATCCTCCCGTCCGACGTCCAATCGCTTCACCGTCTTCGTTCACTTGAGATCCACCACGGGCCTTAACGTCCGTCTTGAGTTCATCAACATTGGGCAAGGAATGGCCTTGATCAAATCCCGGGTTTTCATCATCCACAGAAACTCCACTGTTGACACTGGGAAACATGTCTTCGGGAGGAGGTGGGGAAGCAGGATAACCAATATTCTCTTGATTGCTGGGGTTCATCATCGTTCGTTGCTGTTTATTTTAGTATTTACTGCTGTTTTTGTTTGAGTGGTGTGTCGGTTTTACTCCAGATGAGGGTGGTGTTTCTGTAGTTGACTTGACAGGATCTGAGGAGATGAATCTTGTCAAATAATGCTGTAGGTTGTAGGAAAGCGTTCGCTGAGACTCTTTTGATTGGAGATCAATTTTTAATGGTAATACTTCTTACTTGTCGAACTGCTTATCTTGAGGGATAACTATGTTAACGTTGTGGATAAAACAGACTCTGCCTTGAACGTAATCTAAATATTATACTCTTGCTCCTGCTAAGAATGGGATTGATCAGTTCTCGTCCTACTTTTGTTTTTGAGATCTTTGTTAACAAAAATAATGTAAGATTGAAGTGGTCTGGTACGAGTCTACTAGACTATTTAGTAGCAGTATAGTCTACTACTACTACTAGTAAAAGTTTATGATAGTCAGCAGCAAATTCTTATAATTACAGTAGTCTAGTCTAGCTACGTAGGTGATTCCTTCACGAGCAGTAGTTTTTTCATGAATTTTCTTCTTCCTCGATTCTGCGCACACACACCCGCTCTACCTACTACTCGAGTAGCTAGTAGCTCATCGTCGTCACCGGTCAGGTTCTTTGCCAGCTTACCTCCGGGTTCTTTTGTAGTACTTTAGTACCTGGTAAAGGCCGCATATGGTTTTAGACCTTGTGCACTACTACCACTAGCTAGTAGAGTGGTACTAGTACGTACTGGTAGTAAAACTATTCGAGAACCTTTCATAAATACGTTTTCTTTCCCACTAATAATACCGTAGTAACAGTAGTAGTCTAGTAGTTTTGTCTGCTAGTAATTGGCACCACCAGTAGCTACTACTACTAGCTAGACTAGTAGCTTATTACTACAGTATTCCTTAAAAAAGGAAGTCCAGCTAATATTTCCAAGGATGAATGCGCTATTACCTTTATTACAAAGGATTGACCTAACAAACGAAATAAATAATTATTACTCCGAGTATAAGATAGAGTACGTAAAAGAGTGTTATCTAATCAGGACCTGTTTGCGAAGCCGCGTGGACAAAAGTTTTTTTAGAGTCGTACAGTAGTACTGGTAGTCTAGTAGTAGTACTACCATCACAGTACCAGTAATAGTGTACTAGGCACCTGCTACTACTAGCAGCACATACTGTACGGAAGTAACTACAGTACTCAACTACCAGTACTCTAGCTAGGTCTAGTAGTATGGTAGTAGACTAGTAGACCATAACCAAACCAACACAATCTTGATTAATTTCTTTTCCCTCTGAAATGTTCAATTTTTTTTTGTGATATTGGGTTTTAGAGTAGCAAAATTCGTCGGAAGGAGCGAAGAGTGGGGGGGAAGGGCCACTGATGAAATGTGGAACATGTGTAGTAGGTAGGTGCTGCCGGTAGCAACTGCATGGCAGCAACGAGATTGACAAAAAATTATGCAAAATCATGAAAACAAGAACCTAGAAACAATAAAAATTATAATTCAAAAAGGAAAACCTTACTTGCTGCAAGTCTCTGCAACAATGCGAGTCGATTCTGTGTATTACTGTTTCATACTCACAGCCAACAATCACGTACTACTAGACTAGACTAGCTAGGAACCGTAGTAGGAGCAAATGCATGTATTCTTGTGTTGGAGTCCTGTAGTTTCATTTGTCGCCGCTCATTTCTCCAAAAAAAATCACTCCTATTCTCCACGCTGGCTGGTTTGTGTGGATGTACTCTCACCCGGACGATGGAATGATGTGACATAAATCTCGACCAATGACGTGAGGTCTGGGTGCGACTTTCTTAGTTGGCTGGCATTCTCCCAAAAAAAATCACTCCTATTCTCCACGCTGGTGGCTTGTGTGGATGTACTCTCACCCGGACGATGGAATGATGTGACATAATTCTCGACCAATGACGTGAGGTCTGGGTGCGACTTTCTTAGTTGGCTGGCATGCGATCCAGCGATTTCCAAAGCATTCGCATATTATTTTTTTATGGATGATCATCATCATCTCACCACTGAAAAAAATACTACTTTTTTCAAAACTCCCTACGCCGTGAAAGTAATGATCTTTCATTTTTTTCCGTTCGCCCACTTATTACTGGTATTTATTTTTAGTAGCTGAAAATTTTAGTAAAGGACACCAAGAGAATTACTACTAGTCTATTCAACGACAAATTTCAATATGCACGATAACAACAACATCATCAACAACGCCATCAGTAACAGCACTAGCTTCCAACAAGTGGAGCTCTTTGCCATACAGCGCTGTTGGTTTAGTGGTCCTAACATTGAACCTCCTGTGGATTGTCGTCGTCTCTTTTTGACGCGCCGAGAAGCCGAAGAAGTGGCCTACCACAGCGCCCACGCGTACGCCAATCAAGTGTTATCAAAACAAGCAATTGAGGGTGTAACACGTCAGCAGTTGAACGCCTCCGTCCGCACAACGTTGTTGCCCGTCCATCAACCGAATCAACCGCCTGCTAGCAGTCACGCCTTTCAGACTTGCGGCAAGCTCTTTTGGGTGCGCAGCCTCAAGGCTACCGTAGTACCGCATCATGTTGGGACGAATCAATCGGCGGGACTGACGTATCCTGTCACTGCTTCCACTCTGGCCGATGCTTCTTTTTCCAAGGCAGCAGAAGGTAACAATAGCATTCCCTACTCGAGCGCGGAAGTGATTCTAACGCAAAATGTGATTGGAGGGACGGGCAATCCCAACTCTAGAAGGGGAACGGAAATTTCCGAGGGCCGTGTCATACTTTGTTCGGATGCCTCCCATGCCAATCGCTGTGCCGTTCAGTTGGCGCAACAGCTGCACTTTCAGTTCCAGCATAATCCGCACTTTCAGATCAGTGTCGTCCAAGTGCCCATTGGCAAAGCCCATTTGGGACAGAACGAAACGGATTGGCCCGTGAATGCTACGGTTGTCAACGGACATCACTACAGTGAAGATATGATGCAACAGACCATGATGGATGACACCACTATGATGAAACGTGATTGGCAGCAGCAAGAGCAGCAGCGTCAACAAGAGCTCCCAGGGTACCAACAGGAGAATCATGATCCATTGTTCCTTCAGGATAGCACTCGACCTGCTAAGCGTCAATGCCATTCTTTTTTCGCTCAAGGATCACCACACAAGCAGGAAGCAGCCTCGGATGTTCCATGCAGCATGATGTTTGGATAAAGATATACTGTCCTAGAGTGGCAGCATATATCAACGCGGGTGAAAACGTAGCAACGTTCCAAGTGAAAGAAGACAGAGTGACAGTCAAATACACAACAACAAAAACAAAGCAAAAAATAAACAATGAATTGCACATCCATAACAGTCAGCCGTAGCAGTAATCCGACAAATCCAAAACGAGAATGAACTAATCAAGAAAACAAAGAAACAAACACACACGCGCGCACTGGGCTGGGACACAAAAACGAGCATACATAATGCTCGTCTTGGGAGGTGTGTGGTTGGATCTCTTTTTTTTTTTGGGTCTGGTTGTCAGGATGGGGTAGAAAGCGCACATTACAATATAGAACATTAAGAAGAAGAAAAAGCAAATATATATATTGGAAAATCAATAATAATGATAATTTAGTAAGATATGAAAGCAAAATAAATAGTAGGATGTGATGATTAGGCTATGTTTGGAAAAAGAAAGGAAAGGATGAATCGTCCAAGGTGTGCATTATGATTATTTTGCTCAAACTGGCAGGGTATATCCATCCGGCCAGTCCTACATAGATGATAAACAGATGGATGGGACTTTTTCCCCGTCCGAGTATCAGATTTCATACGCATTGCGCGAGAAATAATTACCATAGGTGCGTGCATTGCAGTAGTCGTAGTACCAGGTAGTAGACTACTAGTAATAGCAGTAGCATTAGTAATGCACTTCTTCGTGAAATTGATGGAAACTAAAAAATATGAGTACTAGAGAAGGGAAGAAGCTACAATAATCTACTACTACTAGCAGACTAGCTACTCCGAATAGCAACAGTCCAATACTCCTACTAGTAGTAGAGTCTAATACTACAATGCTAGCTACTGGTAGGAGTACCTACTAGTACACCAGCCAGTACCTGGTGGTAGCTAGGTAGCCACTACTACTAGTACTACTCGAGTACTCTACTCTAGACCACTCTACTACTAGACTAGCTACCAGGTAGTGTACTACTACTAGCTAGTAGTAGTAGTAGTAGAGGGCGGAGTGGCTGGTAGCTACAGTACTCAGTACAACTGAAGGTACAAGACTCTACGATTGGTAATAGGGAGACAAGTAGTTACAAGTATGATTCCTGAAGCAATACCGTACAAAGGCCAGGCGTTGAAAACAAGTGCGCACATCGACGAACAAACAGCTGGCCCTTTTAAATAATGATGGTGTCTGTCTTTCAAAGAACCTCATTCCATCACTCATCAAACATCAAGCACAAAAGACAGAAGACCATCACAAATAAACCCATTGAGATTACCACAGAGACAGAACTGACCCTACGCAGAACAAATATTCATCGATAACTGTATCTAGCTCTCTGCACCAACCATGTGCCCTCTATTACTCGCGTTTGCACTTTTGGCTTGCTTTCAGACGACCTCTTCTGCCTTTATTACGTCTACGTCCACACCTTTGTCCTTGCACAGATCATCATTCATATCGTTCAGTAGAACAACGGCATTAGGTGTCCAATCTCTGTCCTCTCCCTGGGCGACTCTTGCCAGTAGTCGCCAACCAAAAGACGATCATCTCACCGTTCCTAACAACAGTGCACAATCAAGAATCGTCGAAATCAATTCTCCTGCGGAATTGGCCACCTTTTTGCACCAAGATGATGCTCTGTGCGTTATTAAATTCCACGCCGCATGGTGCAAGAGTTGTCAGCGATTTGGATTAAAATACCAAGGCCTGGCGCACAAGTACAAATCTTCTTCGAATGTCAGATTTGCATCGATTGAATTTGGTGCCAACATGGTCATGTGTCGCAAATTAGGTATCAAACGATTGCCGACCATTCACATGTACCAAAAGGACAAAGGCAAGATCGATGCCTTTTGCTGTGGACCGAAAAAGTTTCCCATGCTCCTCGAACGTTTGAAACGACACATGGAAACACTGGAATTGGAAAGTCGGTTTTCAGAATTTACTGACACACTAGAAGAAGGAAGTCAACTGTTAGCGAGTGTCGCTCCCGAATCTACGGCAGCGACGACGACACAAGAAAGTCCCACCGAAATGGCAGGAATTTTACAGGAAACAATGATGGAACAAGATGTCAATGATAGTCTAGAAACAAAGATAAGCATTCAGAAAACTAGTCGCGGCAGACGGCAAGCCATGCAAAACAACCAAAAGTCATGGTGGAAACGAATTTTACCATGAGCAATCATCATCAAGATTGGGAGGAAGCAGGCAGTAATTGCTGAACAAGAACTTGCAATTCCGAAATTGATGTTGCAGACTCTAAAAGTTACGAAAACACATCTGGAATGCTTTGGGTAGTCTACTATTCCCATTGGCGTCAAAACGACGTTCTGCTGTTGACTTTGCGTGCCGAGAGAAAGAAATAGGCATTTTTATACAATTTCTTTGTTGACAGCAAAAATAATAAGGTCGCTAAACTAAACTGACATGATCTAATAGCTATTTTGGTTACTGCTACCACTGCTGCTTCCTCGGTCGACAAGAAATTGTGACTACGTCGTGAATCGCTAAACTACTGCTCTTACGATGGTCTGCATGATGTGTTTTAGAAGTGTAGTACCTGGTAGATCCAAACGGTTTTCGGAACGCGAAAGTCAACCAACACCGTTTGCTTCACGGAAGCATGAAATCACTGTGTTTTGCTAAACTGACCGTCTGAATACGGCTATTGCCATGCTTCACTTTCTCTTACGCGAGACTGCAATTATCTTGCTCAAAAGCACTAAAAGGGCGCAATCGCATAACATAAAAAACACGGGAATAAACCTTGTTTGTCTTATAAAATAGTTTTAGCAACGAGTACCTGGTCGAGTATTTTTTTTAACATTACGCATCCTTGCCTTTGTATCGCTTGCACTCATCGACCAACCACCCGACGGCTTCTTCGGGTGTTCCCTGCATGACACCATGACCGAGATTCAACAAGTGCTTTCCAGGTCCCCCCGCTCGATCAATGCAATCCCGGACGGCCTGCTCTATCTGCTCCTTGGTGCCAAACAAAATGGTGGGATCAATATTTCCAGAAATAGGCACATCCGGACCCAGAATCTCACGAGCCTGCGCCATGTCAATGCTCCAGTCAACCGCGATCATATCACAACCCATATCGCGTTGTTTTTCCAAGTAGGAAGATCCTCCGTTGGCAAAATAAATCACGGGAACATCAGGATATTTTTCCTTCATGATTTTAATAGCTTTTTGTGCAGCTGGCTTTGCATATTTTTCAAACATGTCGGGACTGAGTTGATGAGCCCAGCTTTCAAAGACTTGAATAACTTGCGCACCGCACTCAATTTGGTGACATCCGTACAGACCGATCATGGTAGCAAGTTTATCCAGGAACTTTGTCGCCGCTTCATTGTCTCCGCGCTCGGCCGCCATGAGCATTTTCTTGGTATCCAAACAAGCCTTGCTGGATTTTCCTTCAATTGTGTAGGCAGCCAACGTAAAGGGAGCTCCTACAAAACCAATCAACGACGTATTTGCTTCTTCGGCTTCCTTACTTAAATCAGCTAAAATTTCTCGAATAAAGGGAAGTTTCTCGTCAAAACTGTCGGTTGTGGCGTCTCCTAACGCGTCCACGTCGGCTTCGGTTTTAACTTCCGTCGAAATGACAGGTCCTGTGCCACGCACGACATCAAAGTCAATGCCCAGAGTGGGTAACGGAGTGAGAATGTCCGAAAACATAATGATCCCGTCCATCCCGTACGCTCGATGACACTGTTTGCTGAGTTCAGTAGCCATGGCAGGCGTTTCTGACCGTTCTCGGAATTCGTACTTTGTGGAATATTCCCGAAAGGCAGCCATGTACCGACCAGCTTGACGCATCAACCAAACTGGCGTCCGTTCGACGGTCTCACCACGAGCACAACGGACCAGAATGTCACGATCTCCGGGACTTTGACAGTGTTGGTGTTGAATCGTCTTTTCATCGGGGGCTTCGACAGCATCAGCAGTGGCTGGTAAGACAGTTGTTGTTGTGTGCTGTAAAGGAGCAGCGACATGAAAACAATTGCTGTAGCTGCACAGCAACTGCAGAAGAACAAAGGAAAGGGCTGATATCTTCATCTGGGCTTTGTTTAACTAAACAGCCAAGCTAATTTATTTGTACTACTGGTACGAGCCGCAATCGGACGGAATGAGAAAATGAATGATGGGAAGAGATCTCGAAGTTGAAGTTCGTTCAGAGGAAAACGAGCAAGCAAACCGAAATGGCTCTTTTGCATTGTATTGGAAATATGTTCTCAGACCGTTAGCTTGCCGGCGTATTCACTATTTTTTAACCATTGTTTAGAATAGGTCACTAATCCGTCAAGTGTTCCTTCTCAAGAGTTTACTGATTTCAAAGATTCAACGCGAATTTTTACTGTCAAATTTGAGACATGTCATATTTACGAATTAACCTCTATTTAGCATTTGTTTAACCGTCATTTACGCTTTAATCATGAATACGTCAGCGATCCATGATTTACGTTGCAAATACTAACTAGTGCTCCTACTAGCAAGTACAGTAACTGGTAACCGTAGACTTCCAGGTAGAGTCTATTAGCTACCAGGTACCTGGTAGGTCTAGCTGGGAGTACTAGTACTACTAAAGGTAGACCTAGAGTACCTGGTAGTATCTGGTAATAGACGACTGTTTTGCGACCAGATCGGGGAGATGCCTCCAAGTGGCTCAAGCCAGTCTGGACTTTGTCAATAGAAACGGAACAAGTTGAAAAGGGTGAAAGAAAACCATCACTCAGATTATTATTTAATTTAGAATTTCAGCCCCTACTACTAGTCTAGCTAGTAGTGTGGAAGACTCCAGGGCTATCGTGCGTTCATCTTTGGGGCTCTCGTTCTTGGTGAGCTATGCTCTGCATGTAAGAACATCATCATCTTGTTGAGCACTGGAAACTTTCACTGCTGACCTCCTGCTGCACCGGAAGCAAAAGCGGCCACAGGCTTCTTTGCCGCTCCAAAAACTCGGCAGATTTTGTCGCAGCAATTTTGAGATTGTGACGAACTAGTAACCCGCCCGCGAGTGAAAACCGCAAGAGCGCTATCTGCGGGTGATCGCGTCCGGGCTGAAATTCTATGGAGTTGACGATATTTATATAGATGAGGAGATATTAGGTGTTCTGTACCTTCGTAATCGAAAACCGAGCGAGTATTTGATATTTCCTCACGCCGCTTCTGTGATACCCCCAAAATGCCACTGCGCGAGTGGAACAAAGCTTACAAAAGAAGAGGAAAAAGGCATCTCGGACGAAGGACAGCTTGTTGCTGTTAAGGATAGGAAGATCGGTCATTCAAATTGACAAGGACCACGATCCGAAGAACCCTTTACGTGTATGGATGCGCGGTCAACTGTTTGAAGCACAAGATTGTACCTGGTTCATGGTTTAAACCCTCTTTGTTCCGGATCTACCCTACATTGCTAGTTTCCAAGAGGTGACTCCGATGCACCAAAAGTGGGCCAAGAATCGATTGAAGGAAAAGCTCATAGAGGCAGGACTGCCTGGTTCGAAAATTGCTCAAATCCAAGAAACTAGCCGCAAGGATGCACCACCAGATCGTCAACTGAGCTGTTGTGCAGGCACAGAGACTACCCTAGTCCAAGGACTACATAAGTTGAACCTATTTGTTGCCTTACGGTCAATTGCTCCTCAAGCCTGACTCTGTATTTGTTCTACAATAATCAATGTTAAGGAACCTTTTGATCGAGATTGCATTGAGATGCAATTCAAAAATGTAAAGCAGCCAAAAATATCATCAACTGTCTTCTTCGTCGTCTGCCAGAACTTCATACTCACACGTACTTTCGGCAAACCCAATGCGTTGATTGTCCATATCAAACAAAATATCGTGTCCTTGCATTACATTGGCTCCCAAGACTCCACCGTGACCCGCTTGTTTGGTAAAAAACACATGAAAATTGTAGGTTGCGGTTGAATCCAAATCAGTCAAGTCAACTTCTTCCATATCGTCATCATGAACACGAGCCATGTAATTCTGCGCCGGCATTCTAAGTAAAATGGAGTGTCCCGCATGCCGCGGGTCCATGTCGGACCCGACCATGCCTGGAATGTGTGTTTTTTCAGAGAGATCATGTTTCGCATTATCATCGTCCGAATTTGGTGGTTGCCATGCCTTGATCATGAAAACAATGGTTGGCAATTGATAAAGTTGTCGCAGCGTCAATTCATAGGTCTTCTGGACTCCACGACTATTTCCGGCCATCTCCATAATGTCTTCTGACACCAAGTCATTAAATACATTGACAAAGTGCCGTTCCAAGGTTTTGGTCAAGTACGTTGCTGTGGTTCCGCTATCAAGTATGACCGGACCCTTGTTATTAAGAGCCTCTTCAAAGATTTGAACATTGTTGAGAGTGGTAAGATCGGAAGAAATAGGAGGATTGATATTGATGGTGTCTCCGTCAAAACGTGTTTCTTGCAAATAGACTTTTTCCAAATGCAAATGGAATTTTCCTCTCTTAGACATGAGTTCCGCGTACACCATGGGGGTGGTGTGTAATCTTGTATCGCTACCACCCAAAACCATGGCTCCGGCCAAAGTGCCTTTGCGGTCCACGTGTCCCGGTTCGGCAAAGCACAAACTATAAGCCTGTTGCTTCATTTTATTTGCGTGGTACATTTGCGACCAAAAAGCTTCTGTCGCATCGTACATGCCCATGATTCCATCAGCCAACTACAATACAATAAAACCAAAGTTAACAAGATAAAAAAACCAGAAAAGATGAGTCTTGCGAAGTTTCTCGACACAACTACATTCACAATCACAAAGAGTCACCTGTGTTTGAAAGAGTCCCGTTACTTTGTCTTGACATCCAAAATGCAGGCGGAAGCTTTCCTTCTTGGCAAGGTTTTGATCTGCACGGGTGTGGTCTCCACCTGTGTAGACTTGATCGATGGCTTCAAAGGCTTCCCACGACGACCCTTCCGAGTAGTGCTTGGAAGCCCGACAATCACCATCTGCCCACTGTCCCACCCAACAGTCTTTTTCTGACGAAACGGATTCGAAACATGTGGACGTGTCTTGTTGGTATACCGCATCGGTGTGGTACAATTCCGTTTCGTTATCTGATGAGCCGCCACACTGCTGACATCCAGCACACGGAAAAGCCGTAACACTACTTCCCGTATCTACAATTACCGTGACACGTTGCGGAGTCCCACAACCAACCCACAAATCAACGTAATGCACTCCGTAGCCTTCGTACAAAACCGAAGGATGCAGCTGAAGGGGATTTTCATTATTCGCTGCAGCATCTTCTGGATTCTCTGCGTTGGACGTGTTGTTACTGTTCTTTGCAACAATCTCTTCCTTAATGAGATGTCTTCGGAATCGCCTTTGTCGTCTCCGTCTGCGGCGACGCCGTCGACCTTCGGGAGAGTCACTAGGAATCAACGGAAGAATCAAAATGCCTTTGTTCTTGATGGATGTGGTTGTGGTGACGGTAGCCGTAGCTGTAGTGGCGGTTGTGATCGTCGTGGTAGTTGAAGTAGTGACTTCTGTCTGACTGCTTCCTTTTACTAATAACAAAGCCCAAGAGACGGACAAAAGCCGCAATACGTGTCGTCCTTTCATTGTAAGCATCTTTGAGTGAGCGCTAAAGGCGAATGTTGCCTTCTCTCTTCTCTCTCTAGTCAAGTAGTTCAGAAGTTTTAATTTTTGGAATCGTTGACTGGAGTTGTGCTGCATAAATAAATACTGGTTTTTTTCAGAGCCAGCCGAAGGGAACGTGAGACAAGGAGACCCGAATCCGACGTCACCGGAATGACCCGAAATGCCCCATCCCGTCTCCCACTCAGAAACAGGAACACATCGGGAGAAATCGG
>Ga0100391_1001376_pt1 | contig 27257 bp, 15 predicted proteins | sample CryGeymeta201515_FD_81541 | JGI IMG/M metagenome (GOLD analysis project Ga0100391, IMG submission 81541) | Groundwater microbial communities from Crystal Geyser aquifers in Utah, USA - Crystal Geyser metaG 2015-15 | ecosystem: Environmental > Aquatic > Deep subsurface > Groundwater | place: USA... | reverse complement strand
GTGTTTGTTCCAATGATGGAGACGGAGTAGTAGAAGTAGTAGTAGAAGTAGTATTAGCAGCAGCAGTATTAGCAGCAGCAGCAGCATCAGCAGCAGCATGCGAATCAGCAGAATGAGGAGCATCGTTCCTGTTCTTCCTTCTTGTGGTGACCTTGATCCTGTCCCTGTCCAACAATGTTTTTTCTTTCGATGGTAATTCCACCATATTACTATTAGTCTATTAGTACTACGGTAGTAATAACAGCGTCAACTATCTTTCTCTCTTTTACTTCACTCCACACCTCCTTTGCTTTCCTTCTTTGGTAGAGTAATACTGTTGTTATAGTTATGCATGTAGCTGGTAGCAGTCATTATTCGACCATAGTAGATTACTACTACTAGAGCTAAGGCTAGCTAGCTAGTAGGAGAGACTACTACTCCGAGTAGAGTACAACTTCTAGTAGACGAGCTTTAGAGGGAGTACTACAACTTCTACTGGAGCTACTAGCTAGTAGCTACTACTAGAGTAGGAGAGTAGCTACTACTGTAGAGTAGTAGCTACTCGAGTACCAGGTAGTACTGTAGCTAGTAGAGCAGGTTCTACTTTTAGAGTGTTAAAAAGAGACCAACAACACATCACACACCACCACACTGTGAAACGTAGATACACCAACTACTACAAGTAGTTAGACTTCAACATCATGAACATGAGTACCAGGTAGTCTATTGTGAAAAATGCAACATTCTAGACTACACAAAACACGAAATCTCAAAATACAACACTCAGAATCTACACCACTGTTCATGTTGCATTAAGTAGACTACTAGTAGTCTACTACTCTAGCTAGTAGTAGTTGTTGTTGTTGTCTTGTCTTGCCTCTTTAAAAAAAAAAAACGGGTGGACTACTAGTAGTAGCTCTCCTACTAGTCTAGTAGCAGCTCATCACAGTCTACTCAATCATGACGATAACGTTTGCTAACCAATCCATTTGCATTCGTAAAACAAATTCATCAGCAGGTGCAGTAGTAGCAAATGCAAATACTACTACTAACCACAGTACTACCGGTAGGAAACGAAATCATGATTATCATCATCATCATACGAATAATAAACATCATCATTTCTGCCTCGACGGTTCGCATTCCACGACCATGGCGACAACAACAACAACAACAACAACAACAACAACAACAACTGCTGTGGTCCTGTTACTGCTGTTGCTGTTATCAATTGTGATGGTATGGTTTTTCGATCGAACATTGATGATGATTCATACGTACAACACGGAGTATAACAATAACAGCAATCACAATAACAATAACAACAATCATACAACCACCACCACACAACAAATGCCATTTCTTTGGAATGATTTTTTTTGGCAAGGAACCACCACAACAACAGCAACAGCAGCATACAACAACAACAACAACAACTTCTACCAGAACAAGGATGCAGCAGAAGCATTGGTTGTACAGACCTTTCACTACAAACGCTCTGGTGTCACAACATTGTCATCATTGTCATCATCATCATCACCACCACGTACTACTACTGGTAGTACAACAATGATGATAAATAATATATGGGACGATAATACCAATTTACCACAATGGTGCAAAGATTACTTTGTATGGCATCAACAACAAATGAAATTCATTCATGAAACATGGCAACCATTATTTCGTTCCATGATGATGACGACGATGACGACGACGAAAACCCACACAAATGAAAATGAAAATGAGAATGCTGACGATGCCATGAGAAAGTACCTGTGGAATCAACCCGATCGTTACGGTACTTCACAAAATTATACGTCCAACGACGGTGAATCATTACTGCCTATACTATCGTACAACAGGCCACAATCACAAACAGCAGGAAAAACAAAATTACGATTTATGATTGTACGTTGTTTTACCTTTGATCGGAAGTGCGGTGGATTAGCCGATCGATTATTGCCATTGCCCTATTTGTTACAAGTGGCCTACAGTACATCGCGGATCCTGTTGATCCATTTTGAACGACCGGCACCACTGCAACACTATTTACTACCACCACAGGGTGGAATGGATTGGAGGATACCAGATTGGTTATTACCGGCATTTAATTTTTCTGTACATTCTCGTCGGTACAAGGCTGTTACCAATTTAGAATGGCATGCACATAATCCCAATGAGACCATTATACAGACCATATTTCAAGCCTATCATTATGGTTCTATACCATACAACGAACGACGCTTACAAAAAACAAAAGAAAAAGAAGAACCAACCTTTCGACAAGTGGTACGTGATATTTGGAGAACACTGTTTACACCAACACCACAAATACAATCTTTGATTCGACAAGAAATGGAATACTTGGGTCTGGTGGAGGGACGATATGCTGCCATTCATTGTCGGGTTTTATATGCTGTACAAGACCGTGATCCACAACAAATTCGTACCGTAACACAAAATGCATTACAGTGTGCATCGGAACTATATCAATCGGTACAAGGACCATTTTATATTGCATCGGATTCCACACGATCCACACAAATGGCAATTGAGTATGCCCGTACTATTATGGTCAATATTACCACTACCACTACCACTACCACCACTACGGCAGCAACAGCATCATCATCATTGACTGCAAATAATGATGCTTCGTCGTGGAAGGAAATGATACCCATTGTGGTAGCACGTTCCACAACTACTGCTACTACTACTAACAACAAGAATCAAAATGCCCTTCATTTTGATCGTATTCCATTACCAGATATTGACAAAAGCATCAACAACAATCAACCGTTTTATCAAGCATCCGATTATTATGATACCTATGTCGATTTGTACCTTTTGGCCATGTCGGAATGTGTTACACATGGTATTGGTGGATACGGTAAATTGGCATCGTATTTGAGTTGGAACGAATCATGTTCCTCATCACATTTTAAAAAGAAAATGCGGGTTTGTTCCTGGTACAACAACAACAAAATGGAAGGAACAACAACCACAACCACAGCCACAGCAACAAGGATTCCAGGAAGAAAACACAATCTTCAATTGTATTCACTCTTGTCAGAACCCATGACCTAAAGAAATGGCCACAGCTATATGGTTGCTACTAGTAGCTAAACTAGAATAGTAATTATTTCAGCAGATGAGAGAAAAATAGGTAAATCGACACGATGACACGAATAATCAGCGTCATTCTGTATTCCTCGAAAAGTAGGTTGGGTTGGGTCGTGTTGTCATGATTGGTTTTTATTTCTGTAAAAACACTTTAACCTTTAACAGTCAATAGATGTTTCGTTTTCTATGTAGCTCCAAAGATTCTCGTTGTTACTATCATTCCATGTCGTTGTTCCTTGTTCCTCAAAGTGTTCTTGCTGCTGCTGTTGTTGTTGTTGTTGCTGTTGTAGTCGACGTAATCGTTGTAGTTGTATTTGTCGACGTTGTTGTTTTCGTCGTTTTCGAAATGCTCGTCGTCGTCTTTGTTGTTCTACTTCATTCGAACCGTACATCCTGCGACGACGTACTTCTTCATCATCAACGGATGGATCCCAACAAACACGACGACAACACCTACTACTACTACTACTACTACTACTACTACTACTACTACTACGGGATTCATTCGTAGGAAACACAGCGGCTGTTACTGGTAGGGGTGTAGGTGTAGTAGTACCAGTAGTCGTTGTTGTTGATTCTGCTGGTACTGATGTTGATGTAACAAAATCCAAGGTGTACAACGAATCCGAGTCGAAGTTTTCTTCTTCAATAGAACCGGTACTGTTGGTACAGGTGGTACTGTTGCTGTTGCTTTCAGAATAGTGCGGTTGCTGCTGTGGCTGTGGCTGCTGTTGGTGTTGCTTCTGGGGTACTTTTATTTCACTGCTACCATAAAAAAATTCTTCCACAAGTTTTTGACGTTTCTGACTCCGGGCGTTTGCGAGGTAAGCTGTTGTATACCGCTTGATTTTGAACTTGTTGGTAATGATATTGGTGGTTAATCGAGGTCCTTGAAACGAAAGGGGAGTAGTACCACTGCTGGCAGTATTGTCCATCTCATCCACTGTTGTGGTTGTCGTTGTGGTCTTTAAAATTAGACTCCTACCACTCCTACTGCTGCCACTACCTCTACCACTACCAGTGCTAGTGCTACTATGATTGTCATTACTTTTGCTGCTCAAAGAAACCATACTGGAAAATAAGTCACTCAATGATCTCTTGTTCTTGTTCTTTGGGTTTTCACAAGTAAAGTCAGTGTTGTTGTTGTTGTTGTTGTGGTGGTGGTGGTTCTTGTTCTTGTTGTTAAGCGGCCAGGTACTCGTGTTCCACATCGCAAAGGAAGATACTTGTTCTTTTGATTGTGTAGCAGCGTAGTTCTCGGAGGAAGAAGAGGATATTACAACTGAACTGGACATTGTTGATGATGATTTGATGATTGATGACGATGGAAACACTGTTAATGGCTTTAAGCTTTTAAGTGGTCTGTCTATCTTTCTGTCTCTCTGTCTTTTTCGAATTGAAATCTACGAGTAGTCCACCACTACTGTAGTTTACTAGTCGGGTGGCCTTGGCGCCCTGCGGGCGCCATAGTTGTGATCCCCGTAAATTAGATGTTCAATTTTTTTTTTACTGTAGTTTACTAGTCTACTACCTGCTAGTTGACAGAAATAATAATTGGTACCAGAGTGGTTATTGTGAATACTCTCTCCAGGAATAAAAGTATCAAAATAAATAAAGGTTATTTTTATCATTAATTTCACTACCATCTGCACATCAGTACTACAGTACTACGTAGCTATCAGTATCATTTTTTTATTCACCTAACAGATAGAAAATGGTGCACGATGGACGAAAAAGTACTTATATTAATGATACCATCGTAGAATTAAAAGACAAGACCACCAATCCTTTTATAAAATAAATTCGTTTCCTGTTCAAACTTATAACCAATAAGAATTCTTGTGAAAAATTTCCATTGCTATTGCTTTGTATCCGTTATTACGGTAACATCCAAAGTTGCATTCTTTGAAAATGGCGAAAGCGGATCTATCTACCAGGTACTGATACTAGTGGTACCTGGTACAATGTATTCTATGTTTTTACCACCATTCGGCAATTAACATCACAAACTACCACCATGATGAAAATTTAGTAGCCAAGCAAAGAATACCAGGTAATGCATACTTTAGCTGGTAGTAGTAGTCTAATACTGTAGCTACTAGTAGTGCCGGTAGTAGATTGAGGTACAGTACTTCTAGCTTTAGTAGTATTACTTCGTACCATGTAGCAGTGGCAGAGCAGGCGAGGGGAGACTACTACGAAAACTCTCCTACTACCAGTACTACTACTAGAGGAGTAGTAGTAGCAGACTACTACTACTACTCGTACCAGGTACTGGTAGAGACTTGTACCAGGTACCAGGTATGGTAGGAGAAGCTAGAAATACTTCTACTATCCTGGTACTAGAGTACCAGGTACTCCGAGTACAGTAGTACCAGGTACTTAGTAGTACTGTAGTAGAGCTTTGCCACCACCATACTTAAGTAGCACAACAGTACTACTAGGTACTACCCTGGTACCTACTAGTAGTACATAAATTTTCTCTCGCTCTCATTCGTCCTTCACAGCTCTCTTCTGACTTTCATTTCTTTCAATTGATTGACTTTTTCAAAAATAGAGATGCCCTTGACTTGTGGGCTTATATCGAAGGAGTACCCGATCCAAAGCAAAATAAGATGACCGTGAGAGAGAAATAGGAGGCAGATTGTTTTTTCATGACTCAACGGGAATTGTTGTATTATATCTTAGGCGTGACAATTATGTTGTAAAAATTAATGTCAATAATAGTAGTCAATAGGTTGTACCGGCAGTACAGTAATTGGCGCTGTTGACGAGGGGCTAAGGCGCGTGAACTTGTTCCTTGCAAGACCAATGAAGGGTTATTATTTATGTACTGTATGTATTTTGTCCAAATGACGAGCAACAACAGTACTTTTAGTACTAGACTAGTACAACAATGCATTCATTGATACTAGACTACTACTGTAGTATCAAACAGATGCCTCTATCGGCGGCTTGCTTCATTGACTTTTTTTAGGTTAGTATATAATATCTTAGGATCTGAGGATTTGCTTTGCTTACCAGGTACCTCATTCCTCACTCTCCCAAAAAGATGACCAAACCCAAGTCGCCCCTCAAGCTGGGACAATTGTTCAACAAGTTGGGAGGGGGAGGAGTCCACCACAAGGACAGCGCCAGTACTAGCACTTCTTCTTCTTCTACTACTACTACTACTAGTAGTAGTAGTGCAACTACTACTGGTTCAGTGTGTAGCAGTAGTGCTGTTTCCTCCGACAGTTCTGTTCTTATTGGAAAGCTGCCATCACGGCAGTACAGATCCAAGAACGCACAAAAGCGACAGCAGAAGATTCACAACTTTCTTCAGCAACAACCTTCTCAGCGACATTCGTTTCGTGGTGGTCTAGACGAATCTTCGTCGTCATCGGTATCGTCGTTTTCCAGCAGCAGTAATCGCAGAAGACGACGAACATCACTTCAAGAATCGAAATTGTTGTTCATTACAGGTCCTACAAAAACAACAACAACACAAAATAAAGAAGAAGAAGGGGACGAAGAAGAGGATGCGCTCAACAGTAGTGTTTCCAGTACTACCAGTGCTACTAGTAGTATCCTCAGCAACAGTAGTTCCAATAGCAGCTGCAGTGAACAGCAGGAGTCACTAGTACGTTCTGATTCGAGTTCCTATTTCACGAACAGTTTGAAGCCAATTGATGAAGTTTCACCACCATCAGCACTCACTACCCATGCTACTACTACTACTATGAGCAGTAGCAGTAGCAGTAGCAGTAGCAGTGGAAGAAAGCACGTCTCTTTTGCTGCAACATTGGAAACCTACATTATCATTCCTGCATGCAGTACCTACGATATATTGGAAACACCCGAAGTGGACAAGCCACGTCCTTCCACCAAACGATCCGTTAGTTGCAGTCAGAGGCGCAAACAACCGCAGTATCATGAATGGAACGATGTCTTGGAGGAAGCAGACGATGCGACAATACAAGGACAGCAATATAATCGAAACAAGATACCAGCAACGACAGCAGCAGCAACAACAACAACATTGTTAGCACGACAGAATCGTCAATTGTTGCTTCAAAATCAACCTCATCCAACCAAAATTGTATGGGCGACCAACGAAGAACTCAGTGTACTGAGAGAACGAAAAAAGTATCATCGACAATGCCAGAATATAGCCCACACCAAACGTCACAGAGCACGGTTACGTCGAACAAAGATTCGTAAAATATTGGCACAAGAAGCTTGTCAACAGGCACAATTGCGACAAGAACGGATTATTTTACAATACAAAATGGCAGCACCGAATGCCAAAGAACATCGAACACGACGATACATTAAGCACGTATTGGTACAATCGGCACAAACCTATGTGTATCGACATCATAGGAACAAACTGTTACACGAAATTCAACAAGTCGCTAGGTTACGCTTGCAAAAACAAACGATCGAGAAAGCAACGGTACCATCACAACCGTTGCAAAGGTCTCTTTACAACACTCTTTGTCAGTGGGATGTTGTTGTCGATTCAAATGATAACAATCACGAAGTTATGGATTCGGAGTATTACAACAACGACGACGACGACACTGACTGTGATGATAGTGATGATGATGATGATGACGATGACAGCAGCAGCAGCAGCAGCAGCAGCAGCGAAGAATCTTTGGTACAACTGCAAACTGAAATTTCAGCCTTTTTAAAAGCAGCCACAAACACCAATCACGATGAACTCAGAAAGAAAAACAGTTATGGTTACGAGACCGCAACGGGGCAATCTGTCGTGGAGTGTTAGCCGCATTTTATTTCTGGCGCGCCAAAGGTGTTGCCTGTGGCTGTCGCAGCATGCTCAAAAGTGACTGTGTGATTTTTTTTATTATCATTAACACGCATTCAACTTCCAGAACTACACTAACTACTATATGTATGCAAACTAAACTTGATGTTTTCTCATCCAGCTTCTCCTTCAGGGAAGTCACTTTTTTTTTAAACGATCATACGGTGTTGCTCACAACAGACCAGTAGTCCTTTCCTTTGTTGAGCGTCTTGATGTGACCATTTCGCGTCTTCGCAAAACACTGGGATTTGGTTTCCTTATTGGGTAGCAAGGTTCCTTCGAAGGTACTACCTGCAAAAAACCATTGCACCGTTCCTTCTTGATGGGAAATAACACCTTCTCGAGGTTTGCCGTTGTTGTCCAGTACGTTACCGTCATTGTTGGCGGAACGAGCTGATGACGGTGCCACTTGCGTTTTCATGTCGTCCGGTTTGGCTTGATCTTCCTGGTTGGCGATGGAGCCTCTCGTTTCTCCCAAAGAAGAATGCTCCACAATGCTCGTAATGATAGATTGAAAGTTCTCCTGATCATTCTTGCTAAGTTCCTTGGCGCCCTCAATCCCTTCTAAATTCAAAACGGTTTTGGCTTTTTCCATCGATTCCGATGGAACCCAGGATAACACTGCGGAAAGAACATTTTCCACAGCATCCAGAGTGTAGTATCGAGTTGCCGTGTGACTATGTGCCGCAATCTTGACATGACCTTTGGGAATTGATTCACTCGTAATGGAACATTTTGCCCGTCCTGTAAATTCGTTGCTTACGCTCAAATTCTGCAAAAAGCAAAGCACGTGCTGCCATGTCATGGCCTGACGGCCCGAAATCCAAGCTTCCATCCCTACGCGAGGAATATCCTTGTCGATCGCTTTGGAACACTTGCGACAAGTTGCTCGTCCCGATTTAGCGTATTCCAACAGAAGACCTCCAATCGTGTCATGAATTTCGTTACGATGAGACGAAGTACTTTTTTCTCTATCGCCATTCTTGTTGTTGTTCTCTTTGTTCCTGCTGTTGTGACTGGTCTTCTGTTTCTTTTTCGCGCGAGCGTCGTCGGCGTTGGCTTCCTTTTCATTCACGCGTTTCTTCTCCACCTCCTCATTTTCCTCCTCATTTTCGTCATCAATGACTCTTTGTACATTTACTTCTCCCTCTTCAGCTGGGATTTCGGCTTTCAGTTCCTCATCGTCATCGTTGACATCTGCATCGTCTGCTGGATCATCATCGGGATCCTCCGTTTCGCTTTGATGAAAGTCTTTCTGCTGATGAGAAGTTGCGTTTTTCTTCATCTGTTCGAGTTGATTACGTGTAGATACCATAATTTCTCGTTCTATTCTTTTCAAGCTGATATTGTGAGCTTATTGTATCAGATAGCAATCTGCATATCTTCGTGGGCTTCATAAAAGTGGACTACTCGAAATAATAATTACTCAGCCGTATTGTGATCTTCGTCGCCCGTCGAAAATGTGAGAAGATATTTTTCTGTCGGAGATCCTGACTCAATGAATGTGTTCCAAGGATAGTGATAAATAGAGCAAGCGTACTAGGATTGCTTGTACTACTAGTAGGACTAGTTAATACTACTAGCTAGCTAGTCTACTACTCGGTACTAGCTAGTACTAGACTAGCGCGACTACTAATCTAGACTATGATATGCATGACTTGGGAGTGCGTCCTGAAACTACCAAGCAGCTATTAGTCCCGTAGTTCCAGATACATCAAAGATTTCAAGGGACTCATGGAGATAACACCGAAACTTACTAATCACTGATTAAAACTATACAGTACGAATTCTTACTGCATAAACATTGATGGCGCGACAAACCCGATGATTCCAGCAGCAATAACAAGCGCAACATTCATCTTGGTGTAGGATACACCACTGGTGCTACCTTCCACCTCCTCCTCCTCCTCAAACGAGACAGAATCATTGGCCTCGGAACAAGTATCATCGGTGACATCTGGAAAAAGGTTGGGGTCATAACTTCCATTGACGGCCTTCAAAGTGTATCCCTCCTGTTGAAGGAGTGACTCGAGACTACTGGAACCTTCCATCCAGTGAGCAAATCCTATGACAAACATAGGCTTGTGACCTGACGACTCTAGAACTTTTATCATTCGATCCGCCATCACTCGATTTCGTACTATTAAAATAAAATGGAGAAAAAATAAAGTAAAAATCAAAGAAAAAGAAAAGTGATAAAAAACCAAAAAAGACGAGCAATACATGTCTATATTTGGTGTGAGTATATCACGTACCGTCTAAAAGGCCATCGGCAATTTCTGGTGGGACCGAGTCCAAATCGTCTCCGAACATGTTGGAAATGGTCTGACTGTTGCCGCACGCATAATTCTCAATGTATGGAGTGTAACTGACGTTCAATGCTCTCCGCAAAGATTGGGCGTGGATTTCGTCGTACTGATCTCGAAAGTCTTCTCTTCTGGTCCACAAAAGATCGAACAAGTCACAGCTTTCTTGTACAGTTTCGAGACCACCCGATGGACGGCCTAATTCCAAAAGGTCAACATCTAGAGACTCTGGAGGAGGAGTGCCGGGTTGAGCGGAGAAGACGTAGGCAAAATAAGTGTCCTTGTAGCTGGGTGTGTTGTAAACACTAATCATTTCCGTGGCAACCAAAATGGGAAGTTCCATGAACGATTCTGCAATTGTACTGGCACCGTTCATATACTCGTTCGCAATGTTGTTCATAATGGTGGCATACTCACTACGCAAGGCTTCATCCGGAATGTCGTTCAGCGTGGCCCAGTTCTTCTGTGCCCCCACACTGCACGCGGTGATATCCTGAATGATTTCTGGGTCTGTCACATCAACTTCACCGTAAATAGCACACGCATCGGACGCCGCAGCTGTCAACGAGTTCCATCCATCATTACTTACAATCAAGTCTCGGGGCAAGTGCATACTACCCACCGCAAATCCAACCACCATCGCTTCTTCTTCCTCGTCGGCTTGAGAACTACTACTACTATTTTGCTTTTGAATCAGCCACAGGAACGGATCTTCTGAACAAGAAGACGCCGCATCCGTCTGCAAGGAGCGACGACGGTCGTGCGGCCTCGGAAAGTGAAGTGAAGCACGATAAATTCGATTGACTAGTAACATCATCGCGGAGGAAGACTCGCCAGCATCATCATCAGCTGCAGCTGCTTTTGCTGTTGGATGATAATGACTAGTTGTAGTGAGGGAGGAGAAAGTAGATGGAGTTGTGTCCTCCATCCTCATCATCGTTAGTGGAGCAGAGTGTGCAGGGAATGCTCCCATGATAGTCATCGTTGCCACCAACATAATTAATGGGCATCGCAAGATAATGATATTTTTTATTTTATTTCTGTTGCAGCATCTATCGATGTAAAAAGTAATTACTTTTTATTATTTTGTTGAACAAAATTAATAATAATAATAATATTATGTGAATTATCGTACTTAGTAGGTACCAGGTACATATGTTGCAAGTTGCGTAGTAGTAGTGAGTTAGTTCTCTCATTATTACTAGTACATACCTGCGATCACGACTTCTCAAGCTACCGTTGAAATTTGTCATGAAATATAAGAATAAGAACAAACGTCTAAAACTACTGTAGTAGTGCTGCTATAGCTAGCTACTATTCGTTGTATCTCTTGCACGTGTGGTGTTAAGCCAGTCTATAATTTTTTAGGCACCCTGGTACATTTTTATGATCTAAAAAATATGTTGTCCTAGGCGGAGACATGTTTAATTATCAATATTCCATAGTGGTACCAGTGCATACTACTACGACTATTACAGTAGTACCTGGTACTGGTAGTCCCAGTGCTATTACATAGCTCGTAGATCAATGAGCCGCCCGAGCGATCCTTCTAAAAATTAATAGCAGTAGCAACAACGGATCCCGGATAGTATTCTAGAAGTACTCTGCTGGTACTGCTGCTATATAGTCGTACGTAAATAAAACTACAGTAGTAAGTAAATACTGTCTTTTTCCCCTCTCTTTCAAAGAGGTCTGTCCGTAGAAGTGTTTGGTTGGATTGTTCAAGACTACTAGACTACTAGTAGTACGGTACCAGGTATGCTACCATCAGTACTTTGCATGTGGTACACTCAATGCAATGCACAGCAAGCGAAAATCCACTCCATCTCCATTAACGAGTTAACAACTACGGTGTCTACTCTAACTGATAACTACTCTAATAATAGCTAACTAATAGCTACTACTACTAGCTAGTAGTAGTAGTAGTATAGGAACTAGACAAGGTCCAACAAAGATGAGTGATCTCGACAGCAGTGATAGCCAGATAAGCTTGACGGACAAAGAAAAGCTTCAAGATGCTGAGGATACCATTCACGAACTCCAACACGAATTGGAAAAACTGCAGCTTGACATGAAACAAAAAGACCGGGCCGATACTAATGCTACTACTGATACTGATACTACTACTGATGCTGCTAGCATTGCAGCCTTGCGACAAGAAATGTTCACACTTCAGAAAGAACACGATGCTAAAATCAACGAACTGAAATTACAAATTACAGCACTGCAGACACAGCATGCCATTGAAATACAACAGCTTCGAGAGGAACAACAGCTTCAGGTGTTGTCGCATCAAGAAAATTTGGAAGAATTGGGGAATTTGCTCAAATTTAGACAGCAGGAACAGCTCGATACGTTGGCAGATTTTACTTCCAAGCTGACAGAAGTGGGTAGCATTCATCAGGAAGCCGTTCAGGTGCTTCGAGAAAGGCATTCGGCGGAATTGAAAGAACAAAAGGCACAGTTATTGGCATCATTATCAGGTAACAAGGAATAGAATTGAAATTAAAAAAATCAACGTGTATTCATGCAATAGTGCTCTGATGCAGTAAAAATAAATAAAAACGAAGGAAATTTAAGGATTATTCCTGTTTTGATTTGGTCCTTTGAGGTTGCGGTTCGATCGGTACAGAAAATCGCTCAACTTCTAGTGTTGCAAGTTCCATGGCACAGGCCGCACCCGGCCCAAAGAAGGGAAGCAACAACAGCGCCTCCAACGCACTCCAAATATTTCTGTAGGAAATGTGCAGTATCAAGGCCAGCCACAGAGCCACAACGTCTACAAACAGGGATTGATGGGACGGTTCTGCACTGTTCCACTTTGCCCAAGCATTGTTCCAAAATAATTGCCACAGGTTGCTACCACCATCACCATCACCATCACCACCCCCATCACCAATATTATTATAATAATAGTAATGGGTAATCAGAAGGTAGGTGGTGTATATCCAACCCAGAAAACAAATGCCACCAACAATTCCATACCCAGTCGCAACAGCTTTGGCAGATTGAACGGCAGTAGCCTGAGACGTCATTGGATGTGGTGGTGATGGTTGCAAGGTCCAACCAACGAGTGGCAGCAGCGCCAATAAAGGAGATCCTAACAATCCAGTACAAAATTTCCAAAGCTTCGAATGGTTCGGATCCAGTTTGAATGCCAGCACGGACAGTACCACACGTGGAAGTCCCACCCAGATTCCCAATCCTAATCGAGCTCTCGATAAATTTACCATACCATCACCACCAATACCAACGACACCAATTTCAGTATTACTGCTGCCATCAACATCCTGTGCTTGTTGGTAGAAATGGAAAGGATTTCCATATCCCCACAGGCAGTAGGAAGATACCCAAAGTATGGGAAATACGACGGACATGCCGGATCCAAACAAATAGTAACCGATTTCCATTACCGTGGGGTACAGTAGAATGCTCCGATTGTGTTGTCGACCAGCTTCGGTAACTGTCATGACAGTAATCAAAAATTGAAGTCCCACTTTGTTAACGAACAACATTCGTACCATCGGAAAATATTGCTGCTGCTGCTGCTGCTGAGTATCCACAACGTAATTGTACAATTGTTGTGTCACAATACAAACCCAAGGATTAAATAATACCAAACCCAAATTTTGTGCGTATGGTACCATACCAGTTTGTTGACAAAAAGTTGTCATCGAATCAAATTCTACAGAAGTACAAGCTGTGACAATAGGATTTTGATTTTTATCATTCTTGTCGTGGATCCAGATAACGTGTTGATGAAGGTACCGGACACCTAATCCGATTGCAATAGCAGTAATGGCATAACAAATAGAGCATACTATACTGGTAAATCTTCTTATTGAGAAGGTTGTCATGATTGTTGTATTTTTTTGAGGGGGGAGTGTACCCTGAAAAATGTCGTTTGTTTTAACAGGGACAAACAGAAGGATGTGTTTGAAGGACAAAAGTATGTCTCTATCTGGTCAATCAAGTAGTGTGGTGGAAGAGTTGTTGGGGGTTTGGGGGATCGTTGCTCGTTGCCCGTAGCCCGTTGCCCGTGGCTTTGTTACTTTTATCAACTTTCCAAGCCGTACTACAGTGGTATTCAGCGGCAAAGTATAACACTATTTTTTCAAGTGGACCGGTTGATTATTATCAAGACAAGAAGATTGTGCTGCCTTTTTGATAAAAGGATAATTATTTTGAGAATGGCTTTTGATGAGCTGTGTGTAGTCTAGTTGTTTGGAGGTTGGAGGAGCAATCAACAATAATAATATTAGCTACTAGTACTAGTCTACTCGGAGTACTATTTTTTGTTATTAACAGCAATAGTACCAGGGTAGTACACCACCACTACTAGCTAGCTTAGTAGAGAACTCGTTACTAATATTATGAGCAATAATGAGAATACTGGATCCTTGATTGCCTTGCATTTAAGAAAGCTTTCAGTCGTGAAGGATACAATGATGACAAAAGACAAAATTTGTCTGGGAGTAGACAAACTACTGTCGTGCTTTCAAGACTAGACTAGACTACCAAAGCAACAATACGACGGGAGGTTAGACTGCAGCCCAGGAGGCCTCTGTTCCTAGTTGGAGTATTACAAATTCAATCCCCTGTCTCCTTTGCAGCAGTGCACACACTTTTATTTTCTGTGGCTCAACAACAACAACAACTACAACTACTACCTACGTAGTGAGTTGCAGCTCGAGGAAAAACAAGGATGCCAAATCCAAATTGTGCAAGCATGCTCTGCTCTCTTCAATAAGCAGAGGATCACACTTTTGACCTCTAAAGAGTGCAGTTCTAGTTACCGCTTCTCTAGTACTGGTATGTTGTAAATTATAGACTCATGACCTAATTAACCTCAACCTTATATGCATCTCTATGTGTCACTACTCTATCCAACCAATTCAAAAGAATGCTGGTTGAGAAAATAAAAACAAAACAGACTAAACTAACAGGTCTACGGTCTACTAGTAGTAATAAAATATCATATAAATAATATCATTGTATTCCGGAATACAGTAAATCACAGTACCTAGTGCTGTTTGCTGGATAAACGTAGAAACTATACAGGGGAAAGCAAAAAGTATAATTATAACGAAAGAACACAATGTGGAAGAATGGAGATGATATGAACGAACAGGGAGATCGAATTCGTCTGTACCAACCAATTGCCTACTCATCTGGTCGAACCTTGAACGTGAACAATCCAACATCATCGTTTTTAGGTGGTGGTGGTGGTAATGGAAGTGCTGCTGTACCTCCCACATTTTGTGGTCAGTGTGGATCTGTTATGCAACAATTGGTACAACTACACGTACCAAAAACAAATGTTACGTACCAAATTAGAGGTTGCAACAGAGCTGTTTGTGTCAATACCATTTTTAACAACAGCAGCAGTAATAGCAGTCAACATGAGGATGACAAAGAGCAAAAATATGGTTCTTCATCATTGTTTAATGTTGGAGGAGGAGGAGTCTTTCAATGTTGGAAAATGGATACGAATATGATAATGTCCAAGTCTTCGACCAAACCAAACGAACAAGACTCCAATGGTGCTTTACCTGCTTCGAAAGTAACAGATCAAGGAGATAATCAACAAATTGACAACAATGATGACAATGACTGGGCTGTTGACAGTGATGATGGTAACAATAAGGATGACGATGATGATGATGATGACAACGAGTATTTGGAACAACAAATTGCCGCCCTCGAGTTAAGAGCAAAACTGAAACAACCAGAGGAGGGTGACAGTCGTGACTTTGTTAGCAAAAGTGCCAAACAAAATAGTAAAAAGATCAGCAACAACAACAACAAAAGCAACCAGCTTGATAATGGTTTCCCCGTGTTCGAAATACATTCCCTACTGGAACCTCCCGGAAAAAAGCATCAGAACGATAACAAAGAAGACTATGATGACGAGGAAGACTACGACGAGGAAGATATGATTGGTAGTACTGTCACGGGAGGAAGCAGTGATGCCAAAATTCAACAAATGTTGGCCAAATACATGGCAGAAGAAGAAGACGAAGATATATTACGAGCACTGCGTGGTAGTAGTGGCAATGGAGGCTGTACTGTAGCAGCAGCAGGAGGAGGAGGAGGAGGAAATACCAAGATTCGAGGAGAAAAAGACGAGCGATTAAAACCATCCGATCGTGCCCTGCTCACCTTTACGGATCGTATCAAACGATCACCACGACAGGTTTTGAGATATGCTCCCGGTGGTGTGCCTTTATGGTCATTGTACGTACTACTGCTGTTGCTATTGACTGTTTCTGTTGTTTGTTGTTTGCTCCAGGTGCTTGTTGACATAATTTGTTGAGAAGTGGTTTCGGTACATTGTGTAGATATGTTTGTAGCGGTCTCTCATCTTTTTCATTTTGTTGGTCTTTGTTGTTGATGTTGCGACAATTTCAGACCCCGTCCTTGGATGGCTGGTGATGATGTCCCAAGCGATTCCAAGGTATCATTCTCTAAAACGGCATCCAATAAGAACAAAGGTATAGAAATTGGTGCACCAGCAGCAGCTGCTACCGTTCCCATGATTATTCCTCCCTGTCCTTGTTGTGGCAGCGAACGTCAATTCGAATTTCAATTGATGCCCTCTGCATTGCACATTTTGGAAGTGGACAAACATGCAACAGCTATCGTCACTTGTGCTGCTGCTGCTGATCCTGATACAACGACAAACAAGTCTGCTACTACCACTACCACCAATTTGGAAGATCTTTTGAACGTTGATCACGGAGGTATGAATTGGGGTGTCATTGCGGTGTATACGTGTTCTGCTCCTATCAGTAAATGTCCTTCCAATAGTCTTACGAGAGAAGAGTTGCTGGTTGTGCAAGCTTCCGTGGATGCATTACCTTCAAAACATGGAGGAGCGAAAAAGAAAATGATGTCCAATAATGATCCTGTTATTATTCCAGAGGGGCGAGGCTTTCAGATTCAGACAGCAAACAACATTGACGATGACGACGACAACGAATATTTGGAAGGATGCAATGATGACGACGATGATGAGACTGTTGGTGGAGATGAAAGTGATCTCGTTTTTACTCTGGATGGATAGTGGAATAGCTAGCGAGTGAAAGTAAGTAGTAGCCTCTTTGATCCAGTCTATCTTTTTTTAAAGCGTTTCATTGCAGAGTCTATTCTTTCTATCGTACTCCGGCGTATTTTCTACTCTTATTCCAGTAGCAGCTTTCCAACATCCCACTTTACTAGCAGACTACTAGCTAGAGTACAGTACGTGGGAGATGAAAAAAAACGTGGTGTCTGTTTCTGAACGTCATGAGCATGATTCATCATTCATGGATACGATTTGAGAATCTACTAGTAGTAGTCTAGTATCTTTTCGCATTGTTGTTTTTGCATTGTTTTTTTGGTCAGGCGTACAGTACTCTAGCTAGTAGTAGTACTGAGTACTAGTAGCTAGTCGAGCTAGTAGAGCATGATTATTATTATTCTTGTTATTATTTATTTCTGGGCAACACACCTAGACTACCTGACTTCATTATTAATAGTAGTATAATCTCCACAACTGTTTACAATAATAACAATAATACTAAAGAATCGTAGGAAATGTTTGCCTTTACCAAGCATCAACGTGCTGTGGTAGAACAAGAACGACGTCGGAGTAATAAAGATACGTACACGACTCCATTGGATACCAGTGGAGGTGGTACCGAAATGAAAGAATTTTTAATGGATTTTTATCGCAACATTTTGTTTAAACGACGTGAGGAAATGAAACAAGAATTGGAACTATATCCTACTACGGTAGGAACCTATTATCGTGAACTTGTTGTGTCCTCTAGCAGCAGCAACAATGACAGCAATCAAAAGTTCTTGTCGAGCGAAGATTTTTGGCAACGTTACTATTATCGCTGTAAGAACTTGGACCGAATTGCTACCGAATTAGAAAAAGCAGATGCGATGAAACGACAACAACGTGCACAAGCCTTACAGGCGGCATTGTCGAGCGGATTAGAAAATGCTCAAAAGTTTGTGGTCAATGCTGCCACTCAAAGTAGTAGTAACAGTAACAGCACGATAGTTGCAGAAGGCGAAGAACGAGAGAGTGTCATATTTGCCTCGAATGAAGGGGAGAACGAGGAAGATGATGAGGGAAATGGTGGCGGTCAAATGTATCCGGACGATTTGGTTCCTCCCAAACAAGAGCTGAAGGCTGCTTCAGCTCCAGACCGATCCAAATTGAAAGAAGAGGAAACTGGTACAGCAACGCCGACGCCAACAACAGTAACGTCCATGCAAACACCACCACCTCTCATCTCTCCACGAACACAAGAAAAGCTCCAATTGGCAGCGAAAATGGCACCTTTGAACGCTGCTGGTACTGATAGTAAAACAATATCATCATCAACTGGCGCTAATACTGCACGAACAAAAGAGAATGTGTCATCCTCGGCAAAGTCCTTTGCAATCGACCAATCGTCAAGCAGCGAGAGTTCGCTCTTACAGAGTAAGACGTCCTCTACAACTACCACCGAAAATGAAACCAATCATGCAATTGAAACTGCCACTACCACTGCCACTGCCACTGCCACTGCTGAATCTGAAATATCGCCCAAAACTTCGGGAGGGTTTTTTGTGGGAGTTGAAAGTGCTTCTCAACCCACCAACACCGAAGCAAGTAGGGAACCAACAACATCAAATAGCACTGCAACGATGACAACCACAAAATATACCATGTTGGAAAATTCATCTACCAGGCAACCTGGGAACGCCAACACGAAAGCGTGGAATCCGGGTGGGAAAGAGAACAAAGACATGAACATTACTAGTATCACTACTACTAGCAGTATTACCACTATCAGTAGTAGTAATGCAAGTGACAGTACCAAATCGACTCCTACGGCCACTGTGCCAACAGAAGCAAATGCAATGACAGTATTCTCCAAAACTACCAAAGGAACGCTCCCTACTCGAACCTCCACCGAAGCACCACAAAAAACAGTCCCTCAACGACCGCCAAATCCTGCGCTTCAAAAGGTGCACGCCCTACTGCTTCTACTTTTGGTAGGCCTAGTGACCGGAACTCTTTGGAGACTGCATCCAACAGCAGCAACAACATTTACAACAGCTGCTGCTACAATCGCCTCTACGACGATGGACGTTTTGTGTGCTCCTATATTACCGTACCGTCCTCTGTTTACAACGGCGTCCGTACAAGCTACTAGTCCAGGGTGGTGGTTACACGTACCTACGAAGAATATCGCGTTTGGTATTGTTTGTGGTAATAATAACGACAACAGACAGTGGACAAGTTTGATGTGGAATGATCCAACCGAATCGTCTCTGACGCACAAAAAGAAAACTGCTGATAAGAAGAAATTATTTCAATTGACAATCACAACAAACAAGAGTAGCAGCAGCAGCAAGAAGGAGAAGAACAAATTCGAGCAAAGTTCCAAGAAACATCCTCACACGGCCATTGCAACTATTACCAAAAAGAAGCTGCAAAGTGTTTGGATCTTTCCGCAATATTTGGAATTGGTCTCGTCGTCGTTAGGTCCAAGAAGAAGTAGTAGTAGTAGTGGTGATGGTGCGAAACAACAAAACCCCCAAATTCTTCAAGCACCTTGGACGATCTCTTCTGTTCCAAATTACTCAAGTAATTTAAAAAAATAGCCAAAGGAGAGATACAATATGACGCGCAAGCATATTATTTCTACTAGCTCTTATCTTTTTTGGAACTTGGAACAACCGGTTTTCACCCGTCGTTACCTATTGCACGCGCACACTTTTCACTATAATCAGAGAAACAAAGACAGATAGATAACGAAACAATATAGATTACCATCATCAATGTCATGCATTGAAATAACAACGCGAATACAGTTCCGCCCAGTCCAGTTCCCAGTTTTCCAATCATAACAGCTTCAGCAGCAAAACATTCAACAACAAAATTGAGTTCTTTTTTTATGTTGGCTTATTATTATAAACACAGTATTCAATTAACAATCAACTGATAAACCAATGCGACGAGGTCTTGCTTTTACAATAACTACTGGAAGTGCTCTTGACGTATTGTTTACGACAGGCACCATTGTTTCCATCGTTGTTGGAGCCATCTTGATGGTAGTCCTCGTAGTTGTACTAATATTGCTGTTGCTGCTATTGGCGCTGCTGCTGCTGGTAGTGGTGGTATTTCTGGGCGTAAAAGTATTTTCGTGTGCTTCGTCCAATTGTGGTAGTGGTGGCGATTCCAAGGAAGACCACAGTACACATTCTAATGTACCTTCGTCTTGATTCGTTAAATTTTCGTTTTCATTTTCCTCCTCCTCCTGTTCTTCCTCAATAACCGTAAACATGATTTGATTGGAAGGGACATTTGAAATCTTGGTGTTACTTTGCAACACCAGAAATTTACGATCATGATGCAGAAGTGGGTTGACATTGTCATTCCTCGCAGTGCTCCTACTACTGGTAGTGCTAATTCTACCTCCATTCTGTTGACGTTGTCGTTTTTTTCTTCGTAACAATTGGAGCGATCGTCGTTGTGTTTCCGATTCGTTACGATGTTTTGGCGTGGCATCTTTTCTAATCTTGCTCTGGTAGTTGTAGTCGTAAACATTATGATTATTTCGTTTCATCATGCCGTAATCGTTCCTTCTTCTCGCAGTAGTACTAGTAGTAGCTTCAGCAGAAAAAGTATTGCATGTTGTCAAAGAAGGAAGATACTCATCATTGATTGGAGTTTCTTCTTCCCACAAGGCTTCAAAACTAGATGTTTCCCAACACTCGTTGTCACCGGCGCAAGCTTCAATGCTATTATTACTATTCCTACTGGTGTTGCTATTCGTGGAGGAAGGTGTAGAATGCACTTCGTCTTTTGATTCTTCAACGGAAGGACAATAGCAGTTCATCGTCTGTGACTGATACCGCACCACCCTGGTTGTCCCCTCGAGTAAATATTTTCTCAAATTCAATTTCTTTGTTCGTACCCGGATGTCGTTGATTTTCTTCTTCTTCATGCTGTTGTTGTTGTTGTTGTTGGTGGTGGTGGTGTGACGAGTTGTTGTCGTAGTAAGATTCCTTTTGGTTTGCCGTTCTGTTTTGCAACCTTCTTCAGGCACCACATTGGTCTTGTGGAGGAACATTGCCGTTAATGATCTCATGATTTTCTACTGTCTAGCTACTAGAGATGTGGTTGTTGTTTTTATTAGTTTTTTTTTTTAAAAGGTATGGTTTTTTTTTTTGGTCGTTTTTTCTACTCTTACTACTAGAACCTACTGATAAGAATAGCAAGTGTTTACTCCTCCTTTCTGCAAGACTTTACACGAAAAAAATTTAACGCCGAGCCATTTTTGGTAAAAGCTGGGTACACCGGTAGTTTTCTACTGGCTCGTAGTAATAGATTTTATAGCCATTAACTCAGTACTCCGGATGACAATTTAAAAATGTTAGTTATTCGGCACACTTTCGCTTTGCTCGAAATAGGGCAAGAAGCACACAAATAGATACGAGTAATTTTTAAAACACACGCCACTCCCGGTAACATGTGTAACATATTTAAGTATGATACATCGCTACTAAGTACGGGAACACTCATTTAAAAAGTCGTACATAGTGTCGTAGTACGCAGACACTTGCTTGTTTCAACTGTACGTACCGTATTTAGAGATTTGCCCATGTCGTCATCACAACATCATGGAGATGATAATAATATTATTATTACCTTGAAGGTAGGTCTATTATTATAGAATTCGAAATATGAGAAATATGGTAAGAAATAATGAGAGTATATTGATTTTAATTGGCGAGCCACTACTTCGCTTGACACCAATCCTGGGCAGCAGCAAGCAGCAACTATTGTAGCCGCAACATACTAATGATGGGCGGATGACTCACGCTGGATTACAAAGTTTGGTCAGCTACCTACGACGACTACAACTACTAGTAAAGGGACCAGAAACACAGGTCTTGTAGAGTGCGATGATAAGTGATAGTGCTGAGGGTTGATCCCTTCCATTCAAAGCTCCCCCTGCGTAAGATTGTGGCCTGATTGTAAGCCTTCAATGCATGAAATCCCCTATTTTGCAATGTCCAGTTCCCCAAAATTCCATGAAAGGATGGTATCTGGTATCTCATCTTGTGTGTGTGGCCTTGTCTTGCTCGGTACTTAGAAGTATCACCCCTGCTGGTCTCGGATATCAAGAAAAATTTACTGGGACTGAGCCAAAATGGCTTGTGCACACTGGAACCCTGGATGCGTGCCAAGTTGTCGATCTCCAAACAACCGAATCAAGCTTGCACGCTTGTCGAGGTCGGCCGTTTTGAATTCGCCGTCTTTAATTCAGCAGATTGTTTTTTTGTTACAACAAGTACATCGTGAAGAATGAGGAAACCAAGCTCAAGAAAACTGGAACCACCGCATTCAATTTTTAGAAACCGTTGCCAATCGGTTGAGTGCGATGCGATTGCCGGGATCACTACGAGGTTAGCAATTCCATACAGTGTTGCTGATCTGCTGGGTGGCCCCAGCCACCAAATCCTTTGTCGTGAGCCTTTGATCGAACATCTGTACTGCCACGAATCTCTGTCCCTCTAAATTCCGGCGCTATGCCACCTGAGCGCTCAAAAGCCGCTCTGACGGCTGGCCTGATATCCTTTTCGTGCATGCCTCCCTCAAAACCAATATGCAGAACTTGTGGACGGGAAGGTATAAGAGCAGTGTGCGGGATTATTTCAAGGCCCTGCAAATGCACAAAGCTCCAATCCCAGTTGTAGTCGTCAAATTTGCAGTAGTCCTTGGCATGTTGCTTGATTTTTTCATACATTGCTCGAGGTAGCACCATCGGTCCAGTAACAAACCGACGTGCAAACCAGAATTCAGGGGCATTCGGGTTGAATTGCGCCGTGAACCCATCAGTGGTGTCCAAAACAAGGCCGAAAAAGCCATTCTGAGGTTGTCGAGGATAATTCTCCAACAGATTGAGACCTGTATCAATGGCAGAATATATTGTGGGGGCAACGACGTAATCCTCCTCCAAAAACAAAAAGTTGTCCGCCTGGGTATTCCCTAGATCCAAGCTATAGACCTTTGTCATAAGCCACGTAAAGTGATGCTTGCAACACGTGATCGATGCAGTACGAGGATTCCCATATGCATCACCTTGGTAGTTTTGGTTCAAGGAGGGGTCATCACCAGGAAAGGTATCGGGATGATCAGCGCATGAGTAAGGATGAAAGAGCTCAATTACCCAGAATCCTTGGTCCTTCAAAGTCTCTACGTATGATACAAAGTCTTGGAAATGGCCGTCATGTGATACAATCAATGGCACCTCGCTTCTAGGAAAGTCCGACCTTAAAAGTGACTCCACCGACTTCTTAAAAAAGTCAACACGCTTGTAAACCATGAAGACAAAGGGCACCACTCGCTTGAATGCGCCAGTTTCCAACCCAGTAATAACTGCTCGTGGATTCCTATGTTCTACAGGTTCAACGGGGATGCTTGCCGGTGGTTTCCTTTGATCGATCGGGGATGCCCCACTCACGAACGGATTATGAAGCAAGCCCCACAAGCGATCGATCACTGAGTCTCCTTCATCCTCGAGTTGTGCCGGCACTAGACCAAACATTTCCAGTGGATGCTGCAGTTCCTCCCACATTCGACGACATAATGGTGTCACCTGGAACTCCTTTCCAGCTTTGTTGACGCGTGGCTCCAGGAGGAGTCGTAACCTGGTACGAGTTGGCACGTTGTCCATGACGCCTTGCCCCAGTCCGCGCGAATCATCTCTGGCAAGCCTTCGGTCGAGCCAAACATCAATAGAGCTTTCTTTGAGCGAAGCGGTACCTTGCGCATGATCACTAAGAATTGTCATACGGATCTTTTCGTCTTCGATGGACGAAAGTGTTGGCATTGGAAAGACTTGACTTTGCAGGGGTAAATCACTTCGAAAATAATGGGTATCAAAGTTGAAGCCATTGAGGTCCGTGTGAAAGATGCCTTGGTTGGCAATGTCATGCTCAAATCGAACTACCCAGTCCTGGTTGTTAGACTGAAGATTGGTTTCATAAATAAAATCAATGACAATAGCATCGCCAAATTCGGATGGGACCGTTCTTTCGACAACTTGGCGGCTCCATGTTCCCCGTTCATCACTACTTCGTGTCACAAATCCTCCAGTGTCGATCTGAATATCCGCCGACTGTTGATATGGATCAAGTCGAACAGGTTTGAAAAGATACGCACCTCCTTGATCTTGCCAAGTCATCCATTCTTCCTTTACCGGATACGTCATTAATCCCGTCACAGGATCAAATTGAATGCGCGACCAAGCATTTGCTTTTGACTTTTCCAGAGGACCAAGCTGGTCACATGGGAGCACTGCTCGCGTAATTTGGTTACCCTTAACTTGGACATCTCCACACGATTGATTGTATTTCAGCGGATTGTATAGATATACCTCGCCTTTGGGGTCACACTCATTGCGACGGAGTCCACGTGGATCGTCCGACCTCCAACACGGCTCGAAGCGTTTCGTTGGACCGAACTGTTGTCCTGTCTCCAGCTTTCGTGACATCCAATCTTGCGTTGAGCGAATGGCCGAGTGGATTCTCTTGGCATAGTCGAGGACGACGTGATCTTTGGCCGTCCCTGTGACTCCATCATGATGTTGAAAGAGGCTTAAAGCTCTTCGTTCCTGTTGCAGATCATCTTTGTTGGCACCCAGTGACTCGGCTGCAAACAATGTCTGCTCTAAGGCCCTATCCAAGGATTTGTCAAAAACTCGACTGGTGTAGTAGCCACTCCAGTAGTCCTCATTGACATCCGAGTAGGTAAAGAAACTTCCCATCAGCAGCGGAGGCTCGAATGTTCCCATGGCATGTTCAAAGTAATTACTGAGCGTTCCAAATTGAATTTGAACTCCATCCACATTGGCATTGATGTAATCAAAAATCTTCTGGTAGTTGGTGTACTGCTTTTCTGCCTCATCAGGTGTTTGGTACCTGAAATCATCCCCTAGGGGAGCAATGACAGTATTGGACCTGTACAGGGATGCCTTTTTCAAGTACTGATCTAATAGTAAGAGGGATCGCTCCTTGACATTATCACTGTTTATTGGTTGGGGAGGAATGTTCCAGGGACAGCCTCCGTACCTGTTGTTGCCCATTCTGGCAAAATCGAACTGACAACAAACACTGGGATCCGGGCCGCAGGTGTGGGGCACATCGTACGAAAAAAATGGCATGACATGACAAAATATGTCATGCTCACCGGTAGTGTCCCATGTTTGTCTCCAATTGAATTCCAAATGCTGTCTTGCTGCCAGTTCCTTCTTGACGGCATAATGCACTCTCTGTATCAGCATGCCTTTGAAATTATACTTTTTCAACAAGTACGCCATGGTAGGAGAATAACCAAATGGATCAATACTCCAGCCGTATTTGGGCAGTACGTGTGCACCAAACGTTTTCCGTAACCAATCGTGTCCTTCCTGTAACTGCACTTCCATGGCATACAGTTGAGTATTGGCTTCGTCTGGTTGAACCCATCCACCCGTAACAAATTCTAACTGATGATTGTTGATCAATTGTTTCGTCAATTGTTGTGTCGCTAAGTCTTGTTCCTTCCACCACCATTCAAAGTAACTTATTTCGGCCCATATAAAGGTCCGTCGCGAATCTTTTGCCAATGCTGACACAATGGTTGAAAGTATTTGTTTGGTTTGAGATTGAAAGTATTCATCAAACGTTTTGATCCAACCAGGATCACAATGAGAATGTGGTACCACAAATATTCGCACCGGATCATTATTGTTATTCTTGCTTGTGGAAATACGAATGGGTTGAACGTCCCAGCCCTGTTTCCAGGCACCGCCATCTGGATTGTCAAAGGGCAACGTCCGACTTAATTGCCGCATATCAATGATGGGTACACGTTCCGATATGGATGGTGCCATTTGGTAGCGATCGGTAGTAGCAGCTGTCATTTTTAGTTTTTGATTACTTCTGTTTGCATCGAAAAATGATGACGAAGAAAAGGAGAAAAAGTCTTGTATGTTTTGGAAGAATGATATTATGCTCGGTTTGTTCGTCTTGGATGCGGACGTCGGTACTTTTTCGGATATTTTGGAGAGCGTATAAATGGTAAAAAAGAACCAAACTGTCACAAATAAAATCGTAATACACGTTAATATCTTGCCACCATTAAAATGCTGATCTCTTCGACGATTCCTGATCTTATCATAATACCTCTTTGGGTCCTTGGTCTTCTTTAATCTCTCTTTTCGTTTCTTGCGCTCATCCAATTTAGTAGTAGGAGAAGTTATTGTAGTATAATTGTTGTTGTTCTTGTCGTTTTTATTTGGTCCATTGGCGTGCGATCTCAGCATTGTTTGACTTAAGTGATGGGACGGAGTGTGTAGCGGGGTGGGGGAAGGAGGGAGTGAATTGGATTTTGATTTGGGATTGATCAGAGACTTGAAACTTGAAAAGACTGTACAGCTACTCTAGATGCTAGAAAAGTTCCAAGGAATAGAGCTGCCGAAAAAATCAGCTTAATCTACAGCTGCAGCAGCTTTATTGATGAATTCAATTTCTTGTAGAGTAGGTTAATTGTTTGGTGGCGCTATTGTTCGCTTGATTTTGGGAAAGGTAGGGACAAGGACGACTATTCATAATACTGTAGAGTAGACTAGAGACTACTAGACCCTACTAGAGTAGTTGTAAAATAAATAAATAATAAAATGAACCGGTCAAAAAATAAATGAAGATTAATAGAGTAGATTAGAGTAGTCTTCAAGAGAGCAGCTCTAGCTAGTACCAGGTAGTAGCTACTAGTCGTAGGTGCGCAAGTGCGCAGCAGGAGTCTTTCGTCAGTCCCGATCATAATGGATCGAAACTTGGCGTATAAGGGATAAGGTTACAGTTATTGTACTCACCGAGCGAACGCTACCGTGTTCTCTCGACTATGCCAGCTCTCTAGGGCTACGTTTGGCTAGGTAGGGTGGTTTGGAGAAACTCGGCAATTTACTAGGGCCGACCTTTTCTCCGTTCCGAGGCGC
>Ga0100391_1001373_pt1 | contig 27307 bp, 16 predicted proteins | sample CryGeymeta201515_FD_81541 | JGI IMG/M metagenome (GOLD analysis project Ga0100391, IMG submission 81541) | Groundwater microbial communities from Crystal Geyser aquifers in Utah, USA - Crystal Geyser metaG 2015-15 | ecosystem: Environmental > Aquatic > Deep subsurface > Groundwater | place: USA... | reverse complement strand
AACAACAACAACAACAACAACAACAACAACATGAAGGAGAAGAGCATTTACCAAAGCACAGTGACCGTTTTGCAACGGATAATGAATTTATGAAGATCAATCCGAAAGAATCATCTGATGTTATTGTTCCTTCCTTGAAAGCGGAGGCAGCCAAAACAGGATTTACATCCAGTGCTACTATTTCACAAGAGCAACGCGACAACTTCCGACGGCGAACAATGGATAATGGCACACGAAAAAGAAGAAGAAAACGACGACAATTGGATAACGAGGATACAGTACTTGCTACTTTAACACCCATCTTGAGTGACAAGAATGATTCCACTCGTAGGAACGATAATGATGATGATCATCATCTCCATCATCGCGAAGCGGCAGATGACGACGAAGCAGATGACGATGACGGTGTCAGTCAAGTAGAAGAGGAGGAAACTTCTCAGGAATACAAACAGAGGAAGAACAAGATGCAATGGCGAAAAGAACAAATTCGGAAACAGAAAGAAGCTCATCGCATCAAATTGGCCAAAGAGGCCAAAGTTGCTGCTCCAGATGGATTTGAAGACTTTTCCTACGTTCCTGTTGGCAAGTACGCGTCACGTGATTTGGTCAAGCGTGCTGTAATTGCTACTGCTACTACTACTGGCAACAATTCTACGTTGGTGGCGAATAATAGTCCTTATGCATATGCCTTTGTTATGGGAGGTGTGAACGAACAAGATGATAACTACCTTGGTATGCTTTACAATGTACTCATTGCTGCATATATTTTGGACAAGGAAGGATCATCGGCGGATATTGTCATGTACGTGCAAATGTCATGTAATTCCGAATTGACCGAATTGCCAGCCGAAGATCAACGACTGTTGGAAGCGGTCAAAGTTAAGGTACGATACTTGCCCAAACCACAAGTCGAAAACTTCCATCAAATTATTATGCAAAAAATGGTTGTTTTGGATTTGGTAGAGTACAAGCGTGTCCTCTTTTTGGATACCGACGTCATGCCGTTTTGTAATTTGGATTACGTCTTTGAACTAAGCGACGGTCCAAAACCAATACTGAAGCAGAACCTAATTATCGCCCTTAGTGGATCGCCCGCTAATGCTGGATTTTGGATGGTAAGTCCCAAACCAGGTGAATTGCAAAAGCTCCAAAAAATTGTTGCCAAACAACAAGAGAAGGCCAAGAAACTTCCGTACCCACACTTTAATGAAAGGGAAGGATGGGGTCATGTTATTCGACCGCCCGACAAGTGGTGGACTATTAATCATCGATATGAACGAAGAGTGTGGAAATTCGTAGGATCTCATGCCGGTATGTACAACATTGATTCGGATTTTGTGCGGTCTACCTGTTCAAAGACATGATAGAGTAAAAATGTAATGTTTGCTCATCTACTTTTTTTTTTTTTTGCTGTTGACTGTGCGCAGACCAAGGCCTTCTGTATCACTGGGTGAAGTATGTCAAGCGAAGTGTGTCCATTGTATCTGGAGTGGAAGTCGACAACTATGGCCCCAAGAATACACGTGATAGAATTCAGCTGGAGAAGACTCTCAAAAATCCATTTGATCAGTTCACCTGCCTTCCCGAGAAATATGAGAACACATTTGGTGAATCACTTACCCCCGATGCTCAAGGTATGGCACCCTACCGAGATTTCGTCCATTTTTTGGGCGGAAAGAAACCCTGGAAGAAGCATGCGTCTGCACCGGTTACTACCAATACCGAGTCGGCGACTCCAGACCAGTACTGGTTCTTTATGCTGCGCTTACTCAACAAAGAATTTAACATGGGGATTGATTTCGATAACTGGGAAAGAATCAAGAGTCCTCTTGGGTCTTTGCCAAAAAAGGACCTCATGGTCGAGCTTATGCAAGCCAACCAGACTCTCTTACAATCATAAGATGCAACTAGAAAAAGTTATCACTACTGCAAATGATGGCTATGGTACTGTTTATTATGATGGCGTGGATTTCCGTTTTGCGTTCGCTTTGGCCAACGCTTGGAGGGCCCGCATCTTACTTTGTATTTCTTTGAGCTTCGCAAATGCACTATCCAGTGTCTCAACATTTGGAGCGCGATGGGACCTGGTTAGTCGTTGTGGAGCTTCGTCTGAATGCTGTTCGCCAAAATTTGCCGGTGTTTCCGTCGTGCTCAGTAGCATTCGAAGGCTTGCAATTTTTTCTTGAATCCGATCAAATCCCTGACAAGCCTCGTCGATTTTTGCCGAGCGCGGTGAGCGAGAAGATATTCGATGGCAACCGCTCTTGAGAGTTATCGTCGGTTTGTGCACAGATCTGCTCGAAACCGGCCCTACGGTTGATGCTGCATTCAAAGTGTCACGAGCAGCTAGTGGTTGCGCGGCGATCAAAAGATCAGGAGCAGTTAGAGTCTCCTTGGGTGCAGTCCACGAAGATGCAATAGTAGACTCGTCTGCCACAGAACTTGTATCGTTTGTAGAAGGTACCGTTTTCACCGGCACAGCACTAAAAGACGGAGGATCTGCTCGTCCGATCCGTATTTGTGGGGGGTCGCGGTTGCTTCGGAAGTCTTCCAAGTGTTTATTGTTGGCTCGGTCGATTGATTTTTGCAATTGCCGCAGCCGAGAGTCTTTGGAGCTTACAGTAGTCTCTGGTTGCTCGGCAGCTTCGGGTGGCTCAATTATATCTAGTGGCTCGTGTGTAAGCGCTTCACCTTTCTCCTTGTCCTCCTCAATAGAACACTCCGTCTCTTCAAAGGATTTTGGGCTGTCGTCTGCCGGCTGTTCTTCCACGGCAAAAGAAGAGAGAGAGTTCCCCAGTGCCATTTGTGCAAATTCCTCGTACGAAATTTTACCATCGCCATCTTTGTCGACCTGAGAAATATATTTGTTCAAAGCTTTCAGGTCCTTTTCGTTTTCGGTCAGCGAAAGCATTTGGGCAAGTTCATCGAGCGAAATGTCGCCGCTACCGTCCTGGTCAAAGATACCGAAAGCTTTCTTCAAGTTTTTGCTGCTTAAAAGGTCTTTTTTATCCATAGCCCCAAAGAGAAACTGAGAATACCCTAGTTCGCCGTTGCCATCAGCATCAACATGCTTGAAAATAGCGTCAATCTCGTCGTCCGTGAGCCCTCGTTCAAAGAATTTCTCATAACCATACTTCACCTCATCTCGATTCAGCGTTCCATCGTTGTTGGTGTCAATAGCGCGATAGACATCATCAATCTTCTCTTTCTCTTCTTTTCCCATCAGCTGTGAAGCAATGAACGCACAGGTTGCAACTCTCAACTTGGATTTTGCATCAAATTTCTCGAGATTGGTCAGAGCGTTGACTGTATGCTTTCGATCGTCCACAGACATTGTTCTATTAGCCTTCTTAATGACCCAAGGATGTCGCAAAGCTTCTGCAGCAGTGGGTCTAACATGCTGATCCCACGTAAGGAGCGTCTTGACAAAATCTAGGGCATTCTCACTCAGTGCCTCCCAAATAGGATCGTCATAGGATATATTTCCTTTAACGATGTTGTGAAAGGTTTCTTCGTCACTGGCGCCTTTCAATGGCTGCTTGCCAGTCAGCAGCAGAAACGCAATGACTCCGCAGGACCAGATATCACATTTGTGACCGTAGTTCTGTCCTAGAACGTCGGGGGCCATGTACGCCATTGTACCTGTGATTTCCGTCAGCTTTTCGGTCGGAGGCGCGACGATTGCCTCGCCAAAGTCAATTACTTTCAAATTCTCCATCCTTTTGTCCTCTTCCAACAGAATATCTTTGCATCAGATCAAGAAAGAAAAAAGGATGAGTCGGGGACACAATGAATAACGAAGACATTGTTTCATACAGGTAGCAATAAGGAGACTCACTGCCGGGTTTCAAGTCGCGGTGGATGACGTTGTTCTTGTGGCAATAGTTGACGCAGACCAAAATCTGCTTCAAGAGAACAGCAGCGTCTCTCTCTTCAAACTGTCCTCTTTTTTTCAATTCTCGGTGCAGGTCCCCCCCTTTGCTCACACCTGTAACAATATAGTAATGACGCTTGTCTTCAAAAAGCTTACAAGTAAGATAAAAAGATATGATTAGAAACCTTCGTGTAAGTGCTTGGGCCGCCCGCGTTCTTCGTCACGTATTCGTACCTCTGTAAGTATTGAGCGTAAAAAGAGAATGAGAAGTAATACCACGAGGAATCAATCTAAGCGACAAAAGAAAGAGCCTGCGCCCTCAGGCCTATAGCATGAATGCACGAGAACAGACTCACCGTGCATCCGAATAATATTTGGATGGTCCAATTCCTTGAGAATGTGAAATTCTTTCAGCATCAATTCATTTTTCTCTTTGTTTTTCTTCGACTTTTTTAGCTCCTTTACAGCTCTTATTGTGTCCGTTTCCTTGTGTATTGCCGAACAGACTACACCATAACTCCCTTTAAAGACGAAAAAGTATTTGGCAAGTTAGATCATTGCCCAGCACCAACCATTGCCCCACTATTGCTCAAGCAGACACAAACCTTTTGCAATGAAATCGATGATTTCATAATGTTCAGTGAGAGCACCGAGTCGATGAGAAACAAAACTACTAGCACTGATCTTGACACTGTGGCTGTCGGCAGTTGCCATGTCGTCCATATCTGAATGATCGTCCAATTCGAATTTATCAGAAATAGAAATACCCATTTCCTCGGGATCTTCCGAACCTGACTCCGACTTGGATGCCAGCTTTTTTTCATCGGAACTCTGTTCTCTCGTGGCGATACGCTTGACGATAGTAGCTGGAAAACCTGCGAGGGTAAGAAATTTTTCTAAGGAGATTTCTTCGCCGTCTTCGAATTCAGCAACAATACTCTTCACTGTCGTTTTCTCGAGGGCCAGATCGAGCTTCAGTAAAGTCTTGAGATCTTGCTTACTGATGAGATCAGATGTATCCTTGCCAAATAATTCAAATGCTCTCAACAACTCCGCTTTACCTAAGAGTCCTTTCATATCTAACACACTGTAGATAAATTCGGAGAACATAACGCCCTTTGAGCCATCTGCATCGACGTTCTTTAATGTTTCATTGAGCTGCTCGCGATTTAAGTCAATGCCCAACACTTTGCAGAAAGCTGAAGTGGCTTCATCGACAGAAAGGCGTCCGTCCAATTTCGTAACCGCGCAAAATTCCTCCTTAGCTTTGGCTGCTTCACCCTTGGGCAACAGCTTGGTTGCAACAAAGCTGCAGGCAGCAAACTTGAGCCTAGTAAGAGGGTCCAATACTTGCTGGTCCTTTTCTTCCGTCTTTGAATCAAGTGTTGTAGAGCTTTTTGCGGGCGATTTGATTGTCCTGCTTGTACCACCGCTTACAATCCACGGGTGCTTCAATGCCTCGACTGCAGTAGGACGTGCTTTTTCATCCCATGTGAGTAGCTTTTGAGTAAAATCTTTAGCGTCGTTAGAGATAGCATCCCATGCAGGATCAGAGAAAGTATAATTTGCTTCTACTATATTGTTGAATGTGTCCTCGTTCGTAGCCCCTTTGAATGGCTGGTGCCCTGACAGGACAAGGAAGAGCAGTACACCGCAGGACCATACGTCGGCTTTTGGACCGTACGACATGCTTAGTACTTCTGGAGCCTAAACAGTGCAGTAAAAAGTAAAACAAAACAGTGAGTCGATTTCAGCATGAGGGGAGAGCACCAACAAGTCTCTTGGTCCTTACCATATAATTTGCAGTCCCCACCATTTCAGACAATCTCTCCTTGTCTGCACAATGAGCTGCAATACCAAAACCAGTGACGCGAATTTGTTCTACGTCTTGAGTCAATATATCTGCGAAGTTTCAAGTTAGACTACTCTGTAAGCGCTATCGAATACAGTAAGAACGAATGCACAGGGAGAAGACTGGCAAAACTTACTCCCAGGTTTGATATCCCTGTGAACGATTCCTTCTCCGTGGACATATGAAAGACAGTCGAGTACTTGCTTTATGAGCTCTGCAGCTCTTTCTTCCGAGTAAAGTCCCGTATTCATCAATTCTTCCCTCAGGTCTCCTCCTTTGTACAAGTCAGTGACCAAAAAATAGTACCTTTCATTTTCAAATAACTGTTAAATATTGAGCAAAAGTGAGTGAATAATATGTAGTGGGAAAGAGTAGATAAACAATAGTGACTCAGTTGCTGGACACACCTCTGTTGTCGTTTATATGGGAAGGTCGATTTCAACAAGTAGAAAGACGTGAGATACAGAATTTTAAAATAGCAAAAGCAACCTGTGCAATATCCCGTGTACCGCACCATCAAGATTGACGAGGCCCTTATGGTTGAGCTCTTTAAGGATTTCAAACTCATTAAGAACCAATGCATTGTAGGCGTCGTTTTCTGGGCCTTTTTTCATTTCTTTTGCAGCTCGGATTTTGCCCGTATCTTTGTTCCTGGCAGAATATACACTGGCATGTTGCTCTTTTGTAATCAAGTCTTGAATGCTATAATAATCCATGACGTTACCGGTTAGCTTTCGAGCGAAACGTCTTGTAGTTGGTTCGCCGCGATCAGAAACACCTACGCCACTAGACGAGTCATCGTCGTCAGATACCACTTGCTGCTTATTCTTGCCATTTTCTGCCTTGGTTTCGATTTTTTTCTTTGTTGACTCGTCACTACTTCCCCCTTCGCTTTCCTCGTCACTCTTGCCATTTTCTGCCTCGGTTTCCGATTTTTGCTTTGTTGACTCGTCACTACTTTCCTCTTCACTTTCCTCGTCATTAGTGCCACTTTCCTCTTCACTTTCACTTTCCTCGCCGCTCTCGCTGTCATCTGGTTCACCCTTCGTGGCTGCATTGATTTCTTTTTTGAGCTCTTCGGTCGACTCGTCGCTATTGCTGTTGTCGATGTTGCTGTTGTTATCTCCCTTTAACGAATTTTCTTCTGCACTTGATACTGCTGCAGTTGTTTCGTCCTTGGAAGAGCCGTCATCCTTTCCTTGCGGTGCATTGTCGTCCGCCGATGTTGTTCTGGTTGCAACATCAGGCTTAGTAGAATCCTGTTCTCCTTCCTCCTCCGAATCGAAATGGGAGCCATCAGAATCACTTCCATCTTTTTTTGAATATCCAGAATATCTCGAGTTGTCGTCGTCGTCATCACTCTGTCCTTCTGATGACTTGTCACTGCACTCTGAAGCTGCGTCGAGCATTTCTTCGTCTTCGTGAATTGCTTCTTCTGCACTCTCTTGAGAAGACTCTTCGTTGTCATCTTCCATGTCAGGGTTGCTGCTTTGTTCTGCTGCTGACTCTTCATCACTGTGATCTGATCTGCTATGACTTGTTAAAGAAGGTTCTTCTTCTTCTTCTTCTTCTGAATTGCTAATTTCAACAACAGATTCAGCCTGTGACTCTAATTGTTCTTCTACTTCGATTTCAGCAGATTGAGGATCATCTTTCACAATAGCTTGCTCCTGAGAGTCTCCTGTTTTCTCGTCGCCAGAATGACTCTCTTTCTCACTATGAAAGTCTGCTGCTGCATCGTCCTCTGAATAGCTGTCTTCTTCACCAGGTGATTCGGAGATTATTTCATCGGCATCGGAATCACCTTCGGAACGATCTTCATCAGAGCCGCTTATTACATCGTCAGCAGCGCCAGGACGAGAGCCTGCAGTGGGCTCGTCTTCTGAAAAATTACCCTTTTCACTATCACGAGAGACGTTTGTTGCTTCGTCAGCAGTGTCGCTGTCTTCTTCATTATCACGGGATGTACCCGTAGCGTCGTCACCGCCATTACTGCCTTCTTCATGTATAGATCGAGACTCTTCATCGTCGGAAGAACGATCCTCTTCGTCAGAGTCACTAATAATATCATCGTCATTCGTATTTTCGCCTTCTTCGCTTCCATTACTTGATTCGCCGCCCGTTTCTTCTTGACTGGAATACTGCGACCCTTCTTCACCTCGACTAGAATATTGCGATCCTTCTTCACCTTGACTGGAATACTCAGATGCCCTTTCGTCGTCACTGCCACTGCCACTGTAGTAAGAAGACCCATCCTCGTTACCTTCTTCTTCCTCTTCTTCTTCTTCTTCTACTACACCTCGTCGGGCTTTACGACGATCCTCCTGATCCTCATCGTCGTGCGAACCATCATCTTCACTTTCACTAACCACCGACGACCCCTCCTCGTCCTCCTCACTGCTGTAGAGAGAAGATCCTTCGCTGTCGTCAGACATTGTTTATGATTTTTTTTAAAAGTTGTGTTTGTTTGTTTGTATGCTTGTATGCTTGTTTGTATGTTTGTATGTTGGAAGGACGTATATTCTTTATGTACGTGTACGTGTACGTGTACGTGTACGTGCGTTCGTGTATTAGATATGCAACGTATGAGTGTATTGTTATTGATATAGCAGCCGTTTTTAATCGATATTGCTTCCGGCCAACAAGAAAGCGTGAAAATGCGAGAGCTGTGACTTTTTTTCTCTCTCTCACTGCACAGCTGGTTCGAAAGGGTTTCGTGGCTGCAACTAATTTACTTTCAAATCTCGTACTTGTTATAAATCAAAGTATTATTACAACAAGATAGATTGAAGAGGAGTTGTAGTTGAGGCGAGTCGCATTAACAATAGAATGATGGGGTGTATTCGCTGTTAAAAAAAATGTCTCTTGTCGTTGAAGGAAAAATAATCGTCGAAAGTGGCCAACTTTTGGTTATGGAAGAGGTGTGAGACAAAGTACCATATTATGCACCCTAATCCTAAATGTGGTTCTTTGTTCATTGATAGACGCATAGCTGCTCATTCCAAGATTCAACGAGCCACAAATCTGCAACAGAAGTATTTTTTCGCTTCCGTATTATTGGGAGCTGTGAAGAAATTTTTGATGTACAGTACGGCAGCAAGTAGTAACCGTTCTTGTAAACCAAGTCACACAGAAAGCGAACGATTCAAGTCTCACAATCATCACGACAACAACAAAACCGTGAAGTAACAAAAATCTACCACCCAGACATGACCATAGCTACTCCTCGTACGGACGGTGGTGGTGAATGGGAAGATATTCAAAGCGAAGAAAAGCCTGTCCAACATTCGTCTCGCCAAGAAGCCATGATCGAAGATGAGCTGAAACTGCAAGATCTACAAGATGAAGAAGAACGACAAGAGCAAGTCGATGCTGCCGTTCAAGAAAATGTCCAAGATATGCTAAAGGTGGTGGAAGATTTATTGGTATTGGAGGATCATCAAAAAAGCAAAAACGGGAACATCATAGGAGGCAGTTCCGCGTCCAGTGTGGCCTCTGAGAGCGGTGGCGCTGGTGATGAAGGAATTAGCAGCTCTACCTCTACTAGTAGCACGAGAAGGGAGAGCAAATTAAAGTTACGACGACGATTGCGCGCGGCTCGCGAGAAATTGAAAAATTCTCTCAACCTCCAACATAAAGTTGTCAAGCCTGTCGCATTAGCTTCGGTCCAGGCGACGCGTCGAATTTTGACGGGCCACAAGGGCACTCGGGTTCGCGACTATGTTGTACTGCCCAAAGTGGTGCGCGTATTGGATAAATATACCTTTACTGGTGGTATCATGGGCATGCTACTGACGGAGTACATTATGCTGGAGTATCCTCACTTCTTCAAGTATTACAATCTTATCATCATGTTGCCTCTGTTGTTGCTACGCGTGGTGTTGTTCAAACGCACCAAACAACAATTCTTTCTACTGGATTACTGCTATTGGGTCAACGCATTAGGCTTTTGTTTGGCAATATTACCAAATCTACCGATTGGAAACTCCACCAATATTTTTTTGCATTGGCTGTCCCATCCCGCCACGTGCAATGTAATCGGACAAGTGTTGTTCATTTCCGCCAATGGACCCCTCTTTTTCGCCCTGATTGCTTGGAACAACTCCCTTGTCTTTCATTCCGTTGATAAGGTCACATCGACCTATGTGCATGTTTTTCCTGCCATTCTCAGTTGGTGTGAACGATGGCACACCCCCAACGGGCCCATTTATTATCCGACCTCTGACACAGACTACCCATTGACGTGGATTCAACATTTGGTTTACCCATTGTTATTTTATATTATATGGCAAGTGGTTTATTTGCTTCTCACGGAATATTGGTTCTTGCCCGTACTGGACAGCGATCCCGATCTCAGTACCTCATTGCGATATTTGGCCCGGGCACAAAAAATGAGCATCAATCGTTCTACTCTGAAATTTTGCCGTGCTATTGGCATTATGGGACCCCAAGAAACCTTTCATCCACCAACTTTGAAGGTAAAGGCCATTTTTGTGATTCTGCAAATGGTCATGACCTTGTTTACATTTTTGCCGGTGGCGCTATTTTACAATTATCAGAGTCTTCATGTGATGGCCATTTTGGGCGTTTTTTTCTTTTCGATATTGAACGGTGCACGATATTATATTCAAGTCTTTTCCAAAATATACGACAAACGGTACAGTGATGGTGGTCCAGAAGAAGAATATGTAGATACAGGTGCTGTGATGGCCGAACACAGTAGTGAACCTGACAAAAACAATGACGAAGGTAAAAAGCAGGCCTGAGTTGGAAATTGAGTACTGGTACTGCGCAGGAATCATAATTACCATTTCTGGGTACTGCACAGTTTGCTACGGTATTTTTATCAGCAGATGAGGCATACCCTGGTGGTTGAGGTGGCAGAAGCTAGGTGTAATTTCCACAAACCAGCCCTGCATGTTGGGAATAACTATTGATAGAAACATCATAATATTACACTATTATTATTATTATTATTGTACTTAATACTCTCCTCGAACATGGAATACTGTACGAAACCCATTGTCGTCCTTCTAAAAGGCTATTGCCGTAACTGTTTGCAGGTCGCACAGTAGCTCCATTTTTCACATTCACTACTTAGTACACGAGTGTGGCTGCAACCGTTTTCGTACACTTATTATGACTTTGATGTTACTGATCGATAACCCAATCGATGAAACCATGGAATACTAGCTAGTAGACAGCCATAACCTCGCTGCTGACTTACGGAGCAAGACGCCTCTAACTAATCCCACAACCTCGCCGCTGATGTATTACTAGTACGACCACTACTACCACCACCGCCGCTGTCAACACAACCACAATCCACATTATGCATCCCACCATTTCCGTGATCGAGAATTACATTCAGAGTCGCGTCAACGAATCCAAAGTATTGCAACAACGCGACAAGAATCAGTTGTTATTACACCAGAAGAACTATAAAACAACGACACGCCGCGCTTGGAGAGCCAACAAGCTGATAGCCGAGGGTTCCTTTAGTCAGGTTTTTGCTGTCCAGCCACGATTGCACACTCATGCGCAAATTGCGAGCCAGAAACAGAACGAACAACAGAGGCTCGTCTTGAAGCAAATACACCCCACTCTGGCGTCACGGAATGCTGCTGCGACCTCTACTGGTACACAGCAGAAGCAACAACGGCAAGAGATTTACGATCAAGCCACCGCAGATTTGATGCTCGAAGCTTTGTACTTGACACACGTTCAACATCCGCACATTGTCTCGGTTCATGCTATGAGTGATAGCAGTCAAGATTTCTTTGTCATTCTGGAAGAATGTCCCACTACGCTTGCTGCCAAGATTATGGAAGCCAAAGAACAACAAAAAGAATCAAACAATCATACTTTTAGTAGCGCATTCTTACGATACGTAACGCAACTGGCGTCGTCTCTGCAATATTTGCATTCGCATCGCATTATCCTGCGCGATTTGAAACCAAACAACGTTGGCATTTCCCAACAGGATGCGGTCAAGTTGATGGACTTTGGATGCTGTCGAGAGTTGCCCTCCACTGCTACTTCCACCAGCAGCGACGAATATGAGGTCTTTCATATGACACAAGTCGGTACCATAAGATATTGTGCTCCAGAAGTTCTTGTTGGAAATCCTTACAATGACAAATGCGACGTCTACGCCTTGGCACTTATTCTCTATCAACTTCAAACTCTACAAGTTCCCTACGCAAGTCTGAACACTTCCGCTGCCAGCCAACAAGATCACATCCAAAAAGTCGGGCACGGAGGGAAACGGCCCGGACTTTCACTCTATCAAGTTTGTCCAGAAATGGAACGCATCATTCGCAAATCATGGCAACGATCCTTGCAAAAACGGTGGAGCGCACAACAAGTGTACCAAGCCTTGTTGACACACACAACTACCAAAGCAACTCAAATTTCTTCCCTTTCTTTGCAATCAGAGGCTAGTACACCCTATGTAGAAGAAATAGAATAAGTACTATAACAGACGCAAAACTTTTTCTTATTATTTTGAACCCTACTGTGCCAAGTATTTTTCTAGCTGACACATGACAATCATTATTATTATTATTATTTATTTGAATTGTTTGCCGTGGCACCTCTCCTCGTTCATCATTGTTTTTGTTGACAGTTCTTGTATGTGTTCCAATTGACTTCGGGATTGGATTTTTCGAGGATTGGATCGAATTGGAATTCCAGAGCAGACTAGAATTTTAAAGATATCCTAAGTGTTTTCGTGTCTTTCGAAATATGTTCCGCAGGATGCTTCAACTTTTTTTCACCGAAGGAATTAAATCTAGGAAGATATCACAAAATTAATAATCTCCACCCAGACAAATTTTAACGTGACACATTTCATCGAAATCAAATAATAAAAATAAACTCAAAAACAAACTTTCGCCATCATGCCATCCATGTCCACCACCCGTCGTGAACAGCCTGACCGTGCTGCCAAGCAAGACACCAAAGAATTTCTCGACAAAAATGCCAAAGATATGGTCTCGGATAAGGCAGTCACCCCCAACATAAAAGAAGGGAAGAACGTTGAAACGTACAAGCCTCCTGGTAACTAAACTGGTGGAGAATGCTCTGCTGATATTGACGAAGCGGTTCCGTCCAGAAAATGTTTTTTTTTAAATAAATTCTGCACGATCGTCGATTGTTGATAAAAAATATTCCGTTGCTGAAAAGGGGAATGAGCAGGGAAGACTACATGCTATATGTAAACCATTACTATAATGAATGATCAGCAAAATAATTTGTACTATAGTAATATTTTTTGTCATTCGCAAAGAGACGGACAAAATGTGCAACAGCTCTATTGGTGTTTTGTTCTGTGAATTTTGTAGGGTTTCGATGACGATAAGAAAAAGTGTACTATTCTTCTCAAAATAATCCTAGTCAGCTAGACTACTCGAGTACATTTTCGTTTTACAGGAGGTGCGTATGAGTACATCTGCAAGTACGGTAGTAAAACTGAGCTTTTTGTCTACTACAAGTCTCTAGCAGTGATTGCTTTTATTAGCCAGAGAGGGGCTATTGGTACAAAGACAATTTTATTTGAATGACAAGTGCTTGAGTATTACAGTAGCTAGTAGGAGTAGCTACTAAAAGGACTACGGTACAGTAGTCTAGCCTTCTCTGCTAGATTGCTTTTAGTAGTCTACTAGCAGGTCTAGTATTAGACTTCTAGTAGACTACTCCACTGTAGTACGATGGTTGATACGGACATGAGACAGTCGCACCTCCTCATAAACTTAAATTACTTGACTTGTTTCTTTCCATGTTGAGATTCAGTGTGCGACTTTCCGGTGGATAGCCAGTTATCTCAATCCCTAATAATGTTTAAGAATTCTCATTGACGTATGCCCTTCGTCCGTATTTCAGCGCTCGTAGTAGTAGTAGTAGTAGAAGTAGTCTAGTAGTAGGTTCAATAATGGGTTGATCTTGAAAAAAAACACCGACAGCAAGCTACGTAAAAGGATGATATAATTATTTGTCTACTCTTAACTATTTATCAAAACCTGGTAACTGAGAAAAAAGAATCATGTTGTCTACCGCTGCCCGAACGTAAGTTAATACAGAAATTTTAGCACTCTTGACTTGTTAACTTGCATTGGGACTTTTGTCTTTCTAGAGGATTTCGGCAGTTCGACATTTTCGGGATCAGTCTCAGTATCCTCTGGTAGTGGTTCTACGAAGGGTTACGCATCAACGCATTAACTACCGATGAACGATGAAGAGTCTACCGTAGACCATCGTAGATGGAATTCAGCCTAGGCATTAATATCTGATTATCATTCATTCCGAAGCCCTGATAATAAGAGTTGAAATTGTGCATTGGCAGACCTAGGACTGTTATCCCAGTGTTTGGCGACGCACACTGGTGCTTTTTCAACTACAACATCACAATCGCTGGCATCGGCTGTATTGTTTCTCACACTTTCTTACCCTTTTTCTTTTAACTTGCAACAACAGAGCTGTAAGAGCCAGTAGAGCTGCTGCTGCTCGCTCACACCAGGCCGTAGCAGTACGAACAATGGCAAGTGATAAGAAGGACGAGAAGGAAATGCCTTTTGGTTTGGGCAAGATTTTTGGTGTTGGAGAACCGGACAACTTGATTCCCACCGACCGTGAACGCAGATCGCACAAGGGAGAACTTCCCGATTTCTTGACGCCCGAAGTCAAGAAGGATATGGACGAACTCGGCCTGGACACCATTGATGATTTGGACGAACTTGAAGAAGCCAATGTCGATGGGTACAACGATTTGGGTTTGGTTCCACCCGAGGGAACCGGAACCTACGCATCGCCAATTTTGATCCCCTCGCGACGATCCAGCCGTGTTGTAGGATACTTGGAACCACAATCTCACTCCATGATGTGGTTCACTATCCACAACGACGACAACACGTACTACATCCCTCACACTGGACTTTTCTTCAAGATGCTTCACATTCCAGACCCTGAGGCTTTTGGACACCACTAAACAAACAAGCAGTTCGTATGTGGATTGGATTTGGATATATAGTAGGTTGCGATGCATACATGTTATGCCATTGCATATTGAAAAATCCAATCTAAGCTATATTGAATGTGCAGGATGCGTGGTCTCCAATTGATAAACCTGAATTTATAAAAATTCATTTTACACATGGCGCGAGAAGCCCTCTTAGTTTCGTAGACGAGCATTTCATACAAGGCTCCTACATGCACAGCTGTAGGATCCTCCTTAGTCCGGCTTCATGGCCATCGTGATTATAAAGAATCATCCATCTCGCCATTATCGTTTCAAAAAGCTGATGAACTGACAAAAAAACTTACACACCACTAAGCGAAGCGCACGTACTACTTACTTGTTTTGGGGGTTATTCCAATAGAAGGTGCCAATAATACACTAAAAAGTCGCGCTAATTTTCTTTCATTTGGGCGCCACCGCAAAAACTGATTCTAAGTATGGCGAACGCGACGACAAGGAAGTAGGATGGCTAAATTCTTTTTTACTAGCCAGCCGCTGTTGTATCATGGTACTCTTTATGAGCTGACATCTTAGAAAAATCCTAGCTTGTTCTTATCATAGGAAATAAGCATGTTCTTTGTCTGCCTGTAATGGTTCAACATCATCTTGTGAGTCTCGCGTCCAAATCCTGACTTTTTGTATCCACCAAAGGGTGCGTGAGCGGGATAGGCATGATAACAGTTTACCCACACACGTCCGGCTTGAATGGCCCGCGGCACCTGGTAGGCTTCGTGAGTATCCCTGGTCCAAACGCCGGCACCAAGTCCATATTCAGTATGATTGGCAATAATAATGGCTTCCTCCGCCGTCTTGAACGTCGTTGCACTGGTAACAGGACCAAAGATTTCCTCCTGGAAGACGCGCATATCATTAGTTCCCGACAGGATGGTGGGCTTAATGTAGTAACCTCCACCCAATTCATCGTTGGCTGATCCACCAGTAAGGATTTTGGCCCCTTCCGACACGCCAATGTCGAGATAACTCAGAATGCGGTCATGCTGTGCCAGAGAGACCTGCGCTCCCATCATGGTTTTGGGGTCCATTGGATCACCCGTAATGATCGCCTCCGTTCGCTGAACGACCTTATCCATGAATTCATCGTAAATATCCTCCTGCACCAGCAGGCGAGAATTGCAAGTGCAGATCTCGCCTTGGTTGAGTGCAAAGAGAACCGCTCCCTCCACACACTTGTCGAGGAACTCGTCGTCCAGGTCCATTACAGAAGAAAAGAAGATGTTAGGGCTTTTCCCGCCAAGCTCCATAGTAGCTGGGATGAGGTTGTCGGCGGCTGCAGTGAGGATGGCAGCACCTGTTTGTGTGGATCCAGTGAAAGCAATCTTGGCAATGTTCTTGTTACTGGCGAGGGCGACGCCAGCCTCATTCCCAAAGCCAGTAACGACGTTCAATACACCAGGAGGAAGAATTTCTTGGATGAGCTCCATGAGAACCATAATGGAGGTTGGGGTCTGTTCTGCGGGTTTAAGAACAACGCAATTTCCGGCAGCAAGAGCAGGCGCAATCTTCCAGGTTGCCATGAGGAGGGGGAAATTCCAGGGAATGATCTGACCAACAACGCCTAGTGGTTCCTGTATGCAGAGCGACAGAGTATTACCACCGAGCTCCGAGGCTGACCCCTCTTCTGCCCGAATGACACCAGCGAAGTAGCGAAAATGGTCGATGACCAGAGGAATGTCCGCTGCCATGCTCTCACGGAGGGCTTTTCCATTGTCAATCGTTTCAATCTTAGCGAGGCGGTCGGCATTCGCCTCCACAATGTCGGCAATCTTGAGCAACATATTGGAGCGCTCAGTGACAGAAGTTTTGGACCAGCTGGAATTAAAGGCCTGGTGGGCGGCGCTAACGGCCTTGTCGATGTCTTCAGCAGTACCTTTGGCTGCTTGGATGAATGTTTCACCATCGATCGGTGTTACGTTGTCAAAGTACCCACCCTTGGACGGTTCGACGAATTCACCGTTTATGAAAAGGCCAAACTTGCTTGGGAGATCGAGAGTGGGAAGAATATTGCGAACAGATCCCGAGGACATGTACCTTTTTGCCATTCTGAATTTTGCGACGGAGCGCAAAGTTAGAAGACGGGACAAGGGCGACATATCTTGGTTAAACGACAGCGATAGTAAGGAGCAATGTGGAGAGAAAATGAGTTTTTGGGTAATATAAGTAGAGAATTTGGCCAAAGATGAACATCATCAGGCTGATGAAGCTGAACATCAGCGATCAGCGTCAATCATAAGACACTAGTCTAGTATCTACTGGAGTAATATGGATCCATGCGCTTCTTTGATTGCTTTTGTAATAAAAGGTATCTTTTTTCAATGACATCAACGAATACCGAAATGCCTCGAACCCTAATGTGTCTTGGAAAGACAAAGATTCAGAGACATCGAATCGGCGCAAGGAGATTCTTCTTCGGTCGGCGTATGTGAATCTAAATCTTGAATTTGCACACACAAGTTCAGTGTTTTGGAGTACGTTTACAAAGTAAATAATTGCATTGGGACATTCTCATGCTGTTGTTACAAATGGACAGGATGAATTTCAGTGAAAATACAATGCTAGAGTCTCTCATGTTGACGGCACAAACAGCCGAGGCTGGATTCGTCGCCGACCGCTTTATTGAGACCGATGTCCAAAGCCCGTCTCGAATTGCATTCGGCTCTTGTAATGATCAAAACCAACAGAACAACCTCTGGCCGCAAATACTTGCGAGAAGACCAACGGCTTTCGTTTGGGGAGGTGATTCTATTTACGCTGGTACGTATAGCTAAATTAAGGGAAGGTATCGTCACGACCGAGAAAATGAGGTTAAATAATGTGTGCATGTGTGCCCTCACAGTGAACATTCTTTTTTCCGAATTCAGATGTGGAGCTTCCTTTAGATTTCACCACATTTCCTCCAAAGCACGCACTGAAATGTGCCACTCCCGGTCGACTTCGCAAGCTATACAGAAAGCAGCGATCCAATCCAGGCTACAAAGACCTTATCCGATCGAATCTCACTATTTTCGGTACATATGATGGTAAGAAGAAGTGTGCTACAGAATACAATAATTTGCATTTACACGAAAGCGAATCGCAAATCTCAACCGTTTTGACCCACTTGTGTATATAAGACCACGACTATGGGTGCAACAATGCGGATCGCACCTATGCCTACAAGCAAGAGAGTGCTGAAGCCTTTGTTGACTTTATTGGTGAAGAAGGTGAATCGCCCATGTCTCGACGAGCGCGTGACGGTCATGGGGTGTATGGAGTCAAGCTGTTTGACTTTAGCCGTCCGGATGGACATCAACTTGTTCCTGATCACGAAGCAGCGCTTGATCCTGATGTTGAATGGCAGCCTTCGTCTTCCTTATCAAACAGAACAGTTGCGGTCTTTGTCTTAGACTGTCGAACGCACAAGACTCCATGGAAGACAGGACCCAGTGCATTCCAGCCGGACTATGAAGGTGATTTTCTTGGCGAACGACAATGGCGCTGGCTCGAGACGGCGCTGAGCCGTTCAAGAGCTTCTGTTAATGTGGTGTTGAATGGATTACAAGTTCACGGAGACCGCTTTCCTGATGGTAACTTAGCAGAAGCATGGGGAAAATACCCGCTAGCTCAGCAGCGGTTGTACGAAGCCATGCTTCAAAACGGCGTCGAAGCGCCCCTGTTGATTAGCGGGGATGTTCACATGTCCCAGCTCTCCCGTAAGGAGTGCCATAATCATAAAACAGGAGGTACTAGGAGTCTGGTAGAGATCACCACCTCAGGCATGACTCACTCGTGGGGCTCATCAAGCCCGCCCTTGGACGATCTGCACGCGATCCCGACATTGTACCAACAGTTTGAACGTTTCTTGGCTGGTTCATTGATGCATCTACTCCACATGGTGTGTCCCTGGACGGAACTTATGATCAGCGATGCCTCTCCCGACGATATTTCTTTGGAAAATGGCGGCGCTGAAGGTGCGACGACGGGCTTACAGTATTCCCTGGAAAAGAATTTTGGCGAGTTGGAGTTCGACTGGGATAAGCAGATGGTATCGATGAGAGTTCTAGGGGAGGATGTCGACTCGCCTCCTTTGTTGAGTGCCAAGTGGAGCATGGATCAACTTTCTGGGAGAGCGTCGACTCCAGGAAGCTCGCTGGGATTGGAAGACTTTCAACGACAGCGAGAGCTCACCAAGCTTGTGGATAATGAGTGGACATGTGCGAATCATCGAGGCGTCGTGACGGTGACTCAGCACCTCTTTGGGCATGTAACAGCTGGTATGGTCTTCTCCATACTTCTTCCGTTCCCTTTTCTCCTCCCCGCATACTTGCTTCTTGTTGTCCTTGGACGGTATGCAAGACGCTCGCAATTGTCGCGTACCAGCAAAACCGGCTTTTGTGTAAACGTGAGTAAGCAAGCCGCGTAAAACTTGTGTATCACCCTTCACAAAGATCCCCTCTGCATTGTACAGTAAAATAATACCCTGGTAGTAATTAATACTCGAAAAAATACCTTCATTTTTTGTGCAACGCGATCATTAAAATTAGGCATCCATGACAAACTGTTTCACCTCCTTCAAACAAAGATCCTGTTGTTGAAGGTACAACCAGTGACCTGCTCCTTCTACTTTTACAGCTTTGCTCTTACTTCGACCCTTTTCTTGCTCTTCCTCCAACATTTTTAGGGCCCGTCGATCATGAAACATGATGCGTTTTTCCGTTCCGTACATGTACAAGACAGGAGTCTTACATAGGTCCTTGGGCAGATGCATTCCACGGAATTCTTGTTGAATAGTTCCTTTCAGTGTGGCTTTGAACGCGTTAAAATAGGGATACGCCATATACAACATGCGGTCCAATGACAGTGGGACCTTGCGTTGTTGCTTCAATGCCTGGGCGTCAATGTCCATGGTGGGTGACATTCGCAGTAATCCAAGAGCCGTAAAGGCGAATCCAGCATATATCTGAGCCAATGTTTTGGATATGTACCGACGAATGGCAAAGGCTTTGGCAAGAACAATACGGTACGACAACGTCACAACAGTTTCGTACATTGTGTCGCGACGGGCGTCGATGGGTATCGTGTTTTGTTTTTCCGTATCTGGATGAGGTGGTCCCAGTACATCCAACAGCACAATTCTATCAGGTGTCAAAAATTGATTGTCGGCAACTTCCAACATGTGATTGGTGTGCATGCTTCCCGATAGTACACCCCAATCGTGGAATATTCCAATCAATTTGGCACTGTCGACAGTAGATTCCGCTCGCAATATATAAACAGCTTCTCGTATCGCCGTGACCATGTCTTGAAAGGAATATCCATCAACAGGATTATCGGTGTAGCGATGATCATCGCGATCGTCGTATCCTGGAAGACACGTAACTCCTACCAAACAGTCTGCTTCCACAGCGAGACGTGAAGCAAACGGTAAAAAATTCGTGTGATCATCTGGATATCCAGCACACATGAGAACTAAACGAGGAGCTTCTGTTTTGCCAAAAAGGAAAACAGCACCAGCCTTTGGAACCGATCCAATTGGGTAGGTAACAATCTTGCGAGGTGTCGTTGAAATGTCCATGCTTACTTGCTTGTTGTTGTCGCTTATGCGTTCGAAAATAAAAGAGTATCTAGCCACAATTGAATAGTATTTGGTTGTCAAAGCGACTTGACTGGACTAGCTAGTCTACCGTACTACTAGTAGTATTAGACTACTTCTACTATTGAAAAATTTCTTACAGGCAGGGAACAGTGTGCTTCCTTCATTCGTCGATTTTGGATTTTGGATTCTCAAATACTTTTACAGTATTAAGTTTCCGGGTGGTTGTCTATTTGGAAGAAGCCACTCGAAGCTTCGATTTGAGCTGACGCACACCTCGCCGCACATCATCTCCGAAACCGTTCCTTTGTGACGAGAAAAGCATCGATCGTCCTTGATGATGACTCTACTAGCTACTAGTCTACGCTTCTACTACCTGGTAAAGAAAACTACAATGAAACTTTCTATTACAATTTTTCCACAATTTCTTTCATAATAAAATAAACGGATTGTTTCCTATCAAATTGAGCATCATCATGACGCCGCAACCAAAAGAGCGTCCAGAAACTATGGATGTTTCCACCACAAACGATCAAGGAATTACCGCTGATGAAACGGGGGACGATGATGATGATGATTATGATGTTGATGTTGCTACTGCTGACCAAGAAGAAAACACTGATCATTACACAAGAAAGATGATGCCCGAAATTCCTCTCGTACGATTGGATCTCATGAATATTACCTATGCTCCCGTAACAAACTCAACCAACAAGGGTGAATCTTCTCGGACCACAGTTTTGTCCAATATTACTACATCCATTTCTCCCTATCAGTTAACTGCCTTTAGTACGTCTTGGATCTCTTTTTTCTTCATGTGAATGTAAATGTTGTGTGTTGTGTTTTGTGTTTTGTGCGATGTATCTAAATTGTTTGTGAAATGAGTGTTCGCTTTACTTACACATTGTATGATATGCGTGCGTGTCTTTGTGTGATTCCTTCCCCCACTGTCGCTATATAGTGGGACCCTCCGGTTCCGGTAAGACATCTCTCATAAGTGTGGTGGCCAATCTTTGTGAAAAGTCGGATGTTACTTCTGGTACGATCAAAATCAATGGCGACGAAGGCAATTTGCCCAAACGATTGGTAGGTGTCGTCTGGCAAGACGACTTGCTCTTGTCCAACTTGACAGTAGAAGAGACCATTTACTTTTCAGCCCGATTAAAAACTCCCTGTAATGTTTCCAACGAAAAAGTTCAATCGTTAGTCGAAGCGACGATGGAACAGTTGGGTCTGTTGCACGTACGACACTCCTTGATCGGATCTAGCACGGGTGGTAGAAGAGGTATATCAGGTGGAGAACGGAAACGAGTGGCGGTGGCTGCCGAATTGGTGGTTCGACCCTCACTGTTACTGCTGGACGAACCGACGAGTGGCCTGGACGCCACAACAGCGTGGTCACTGATATCGACACTACAACAATTAGCATACAATGGTGGACACGCTATCGCTGTGGTCATTCATCAACCTCGTACAGAGATTTTCAATATGTTTGATCATCTGTTATTGTTGAATCATGGAAAAATGGTGTATAATGGTCCTCCCAAACAAGCTCGCACATATCTGGAAAGCGTTCCATCCGTGACACCCCTTCCACCAGAAACGGGAATTGCTGATTGGTTGATGGATATTGTCAAAGCAGATGACGAAGATACTCGTAGTGTCAAATCTGGTGATAAATCAAACAAATCAAGTAACGGAGAATCAAAATCCATCCTAGCCTCACATTGGAGCCAAAGACAAACGGAACTCCGGCTGTCAAGTATTACAGAAGAATCCACCACAACAGAGCTACTGCAATCCCCAGACGATAAAAGACAAGGATCAACCTGGTTGGCGAAGGGTCGTCATATGAGTTCGCTACAGGAATTGCACGAAAGCCCCAATTACGCTACACCATTTCGAGTCCAGCTGAAACTCTTGACGCAGAGGACGCTCAAACAAATGCGCGGAGAGAAGCTGACTAAAACAGCCATTCTGTTGATGTTTTGTTATACGTTTTTCACCTGCCTCTTTTGGTGGCAACTGCCATTTCACACGGGACGCATCTATGAACGCAATTCGCTCTTGTTCTTTATGATTATTGCTCAATCCAACGGGATTGTAACAACCAGTATTTCCATTTTTCAGAGAGAACGGGCCCTTCTCAGTCGAGAACGAGCCAAGAAACTGTACGGTGTCTTGCCATTCTTTATTGCCAAGACTACCTCCGATATGACCAATAATGTGCTATTGCCGTGCGTCTACGGTGCGATTTCCTATTGGGCGGCCGGATTTAGGCCTGACTTTGTTCATTTCCTCCAGTTCATGCTCGTTTTCTATTTGACAATGTCAGCTGCTCAAAGTATGGGACTGTTTTTGAGTATCCTTATTCCCAGTATGGAAATTGCGTTGATCCTGGCACCGCCCATTACTCTCTTTTTTATGATTATGGGAGGATTTTATATCCCCTTTGATTCGATGCATCCAGGTGTCCGATGGCTTTCTTGGCTAAGTTTTGCGAGATATGGATATTCTGGAATGCTTGTGAACGAGTACATTGGCCGAGATATTCCCTGTGCCAGTGACGAGGGAGAGGATGTGTCGGTTTCGATTGGCGAAACCGGAACCTGTCCGGTTCCCGGTGAAGACGTGCTTTTGAGTCTGGGCATTGAGGGCGTGTCCAGTAACTTTTGGTTTTGTGTCGGAATTCTTACAGCCTTACAGATTGCCTTTCGTGTGGCGTCCTACATTGCCCTGAGGCGAACAAAATAGAATTTCAATGACGCAGTCATTCATACTCCAGTTAGAACTACAAGATTTTCATTTATTCTTTCAATATTATTCATTATGGAGTCTATCGTATTTGACTTAAAACGGGGGCATTACAAATTATGAGTGACGAACGTTTGTGATTTTACCCTTACTTCATCCAACTGGGCTTCTTGAAAACGCCGCCTTTGGATTTCTTGGCATCGCCGCTGCTACTACTTCCTCCGGTAGCACCCAGTCGTCTTCCCCCTCCTAGCATCCGTTGCATCATGGCAGCTTCTTTTTCTTCAGCTGTCATGGGTGGTTTGGGTGCGGCGGCTGGTTTTGCTTCTGCTGCGTCCTTACCTGCTGCTGGTGCCCCTCCAGCGACGACAGGTTGAGCCGAGGGAAAGGCTGATTGTGCATTGTTAGCAAACAAATGGGGTTTCAGAAACGGCCGGTTCTTGGGCAATGTCAGACTAACAGAAACTTTGGCGGCAGGTACGAGTCCCTGCGATTCCAAGGTATCCGTTGGTTTGAGCACCTGCTTCGGTGGTGCAATATACAAGTGAATATTTTCTGTAGAAATAGTTTCCAGAAGACAATCTTGCAATGCCTCCAGGACCGTAGCAATGGTTTCTTTGGGCAAAAATTTTCCCTGCAAAACGGTACCATCCGCAAATCGTAACGCTAGTTGAGTGTGGGTGTAGACCTTCTGCTTTTTCAATTTTTCTAATTCACGCATATTCTTGGTCGTAAAGCCTCCCTCTTCTCGGCGTTTTCGATCTGCTTGCTGTTTCTGAAATTGAGCAGCAACAAGGCTAGCAGATCCCTTGTCATTGTTTTCATCGGTAGCATCAATTTGCATAGTCATGGCTCCAGCAGCAGAATTGGCAGAGGGAGGCGGTTTGGCAGCCCATTCGCGATCCATCAATTGTTTTTGGAGTTTCTGTTCCAACTTTTCTTGTTTTTGTTGCAGAGCTTTAAGTTGCGTGTCCGTGGATGATTGGTAGGTTCCATCTGGAGTCAATTGAGCTCCCACGGCAGCCGACATGCCATCGTATCGCTGTGTTCGATAGGGATTGAACGTAGACGATGACGACTCCCCACGTTTGGCCTCGCCTTGAGTGGAAGTGGCCACCAAAGGGGGCGGTGGTTTGTACGTGGGCAATTCTTCGGCTGTCATATGCAAATCTTGAATGGCTCGTGTCATCAAGAGACGACGCGCTGTAATAATATGTTTTTTGTACGCTTCTTTACGGCTTCCATCGCTTGTACCATTATCTTCGTCGTTGTCATTAACATCATCTTTCAATACCAAAAACTCTTCTTGCGGTGCATTACCAGTCGAAAGAAGACCAGGAGTTGGTGTTATTCGCTCAAACCCACATGCCAAGAGAAATTCGACACCACCTTTTCGAGAGGCCACCTTGTTGGAGAATGCCGCATTACTCAAGCGAATAGAACGCACTTTGGGATCAAACGGCTTTTGAATGACAGCATCCAAGACTTTCATTAAAGTGATGAAACAAATTTTTGTGTCGGCGTCAAAGTTATTGTTGAGAATAGTCTCTGTAGCCTGATCCAGGGCAGCTACGGATAATTTGGGCTCCGTCATGGTGTCTGTTTCAAAAAAAGATATCGTTCAGTAGTGTATGGCTTTACGATCTTTAGTGCCGTGTGGCTTCAGTCAACTTACTTCAAAATTGCTCCTTGTTGATGTTGATCCGATCGAACATCTTCTGTACGGCTACTAGACGCACATTTATTCATCATACGACCATACTCTACTTCTATTTACCAGGTGAGTATTTTTCACGAATACGTACGGTACTACAATACTACTGTACACTCTACAACACATACCAAAGCGAGTTTAGTTCGGTATCGCATCGCACCTACTCTAGTATTTGATTATCATTTCTTTATCTGCTGAATTACGTGCTCTAACCATTGTGGATTTTGCAAGGTAAAGGTCATGCTTTTATTGGTAACTGGATGAGGCACTGTCAATTCAACAGCCCACAAGCACAATCGACTCATCAAAGGAGGTCTCTGCTCGTGTGGATTCTCAGCACCACCACCACTTGCTGCATCCGTACCCGCAACAGTAATATCCGTAGCTGTAATATCATTATCAGCATCACTAACATCGATGATTCCCATATACCGTCGATCTCCCCAGATCGAATGTCCCAAAAGTTTCATATGTTTTCGCAATTGATGTCGTCGTCCTGTTTCCGGAAACAAATCTACCACAGTAACCCATCCATCGCGTGTTGTGTAGCGACATTCATAATGTGCCACGACCTGGTACTTAGTTTTCGAGGGTTTTCCATCAATGGGTAGTTCAATGATACTTTCGTTCGTACGACAGCACTGTTTGTTGTTGTTGTTGTTTGTTGTTGCAGATACATCCTGAGAAGCATCGGCGGACGACGACGACGATGCTTCCAATCGTCCCAACACCAATGCACGATACCGTTTGTGACATTTGCGTTCCATAAAGGCAGTTTTCAATTGAGAATCAGCTTCTTTGGTTTTGGCAATGACAAGAATCCCACCCGTGGCTCGATCGAGACGATGAACCGGCACTGGTTTATTTTTCCATTTGTACTTGGATACTCTTGATGTTGTTGTGCCATCGGATAGTGTTTCATAATCCCGATCTTCTACAGGTACAATCAGTTGCATCAAAAGATTGGATCGATGAAGAGACGCTCCTGCTTGTTTATCACCCATAACGGCAATGCCCTGGGGTTTGTCAATAACAGCCATGTACTTGTCCTGCCAAAGAACGTTCAGCTTTTCAGGCAGCTTTTCTTCGTTTCGTTGTTGTTGTTGTTGTTGTTCTTGACGAGCCGCCGCCGTCACCGCAGCCGCCGCCGCAGCACGGTGTACTTGATTCCGATGTCCAATAGCGGCTCGTGGAACTGGAAAACGTTTGGAACATTCGGCACAAATAATTGTCTTTTTAATGGCTGGACAGACTCCCGCCAGTCGTGGTAGACTATTATTAGTATTGTTGTTGTTAATGTTGTTGTTGTTGCTCTTGGTAACGTCGTCGTCATCAACAACAATAGCTTCCGATCCTTTCCCAGATAATGCTGCATCAATGGCTCGCGATACCCACCTTCGATACAACAGGAACCACCGGGTACTAGTACGAGTACTGGACAATGAAGCACTAGAAGAAGAGGCACTGGCTGTTTGCACTACTTTGACCGAACACCCTGTTGGGAAAAAGTACAGTTTGCCAATATCTACTGCAATTTCGAATGACGTAATTTCTTGCAAGGGTCGAATAGGAATTGTTGCTGTTTTCGAAGACTGGTTTTCAGCAGAAGGAGTGCACGCAGTAGTAGTAGTAGTAGTATCATCCTGTTTCTTCCATTTGAGAATCATCATGAAGCGATCATGTTCCTTATTTGGTGTGGTTTTGACGCAACTACTGTCTCGACGACTGCAGTCCATTTCACTGTTCACACTACTGCTCGATGGTCTCACATCAATACTGGATTTCTGTGCTCGACGAACATTGCGTTCCTCGTCGCTACTGCTTACAGGCAACTCACTGTCGTCATTATCATCATCCTCATCATCATCATCAAGCGAGGCAGTATCTTCAACTGGCGCTTTCGCAAAGCAAAGACCGTACCATCCTGATTCTGGAATATTGACGAGATGATGATTGTGGGTTGACATTGTGTCAATGTCTCGATACGTTGTTTCGGTTGATATTTCCAAGAGAGGTGATCGCCACTGAAAAAACTTGGATGATGATGATGATGATGATGATGGATCCTTCGTTTGACGTTTCTCTTCCTGCTCGTCGCTGCTGCGCAAGAGTACCTGCTGCTGCAGATGATGATGATGCGGCGTTGAAAGATCATCGTCTTTCATTATCGATTACTCTTTATATAAACATTCAAGATGTTAAATCTCCTACTGTACATTAATTTCAACCCTTCTCGTTCGTAGGGGGCTGCTGATCAGACAGTTGCTACTATTGATTCTCTTCGCAATGCTGTGGCGTGCTGCAGTAAATTTCAATGATGAGCAAAATAATAAAGAAGAGGGATGTGTTATCACCATTCCCGGGATATGGAAAAATCCCGGGGATGTGTATCCAATTTTCTGGGATATCCATATCCCGGGCTTGTTTGACGATTTAGTGATCACCAATTCAGGGATATTGAAAAATCACGGGATGTATTTTATGCTTATATTCGGAATGAATAGTTT
>Ga0100391_1001365_pt1 | contig 27391 bp, 18 predicted proteins | sample CryGeymeta201515_FD_81541 | JGI IMG/M metagenome (GOLD analysis project Ga0100391, IMG submission 81541) | Groundwater microbial communities from Crystal Geyser aquifers in Utah, USA - Crystal Geyser metaG 2015-15 | ecosystem: Environmental > Aquatic > Deep subsurface > Groundwater | place: USA... | reverse complement strand
TTTGAGCGAGCCACTCGCCAATGGACTTATGGATCGCTCATAATGTGGAACAGGTTCATTTTACCAAAACTAGGCTCACAATTTACCATAAAAATAATAAAATAATAATATTTACCCCTTACTTGACTTGGTGAATAATATTGTAGTAGCTGCAATTAATACTAGCTACTCGAAACTCACAACTGCTACTGTAGATTGCTACAACTTGCTACTATTGCGTACTGTACTCTAGCTAGCTAGCTAGCTACCTGCTGTAGCACTCGTATTAGCTCATTCAAATACGGTTGCTTCTATCTAATCGTACCAGTAAAAGGTAGAGTAATAGAGTACCATACCAGGTACTCGGAGTACCAGGTAATTGATGAATTGAGTCTTGGAAAGACTCAATCTCAGCAAGTCACAAAGCAACAACAAGGAAAGGCTTTTTTTACGAAGTGTACTAACACGCAGCGTTGACACCAATAGACCACGAGGCAACCTCATACCAGGTACCTCATCGGATAGATTAAATAATACATAATACCAATCCATTCTATTGCGTTAAATATACTTAAAGTGAAGGTAGCTAACGCACAATAACGATACTGCAAGTGTCGGAGAGCTTGTCTAACAATAGCTAGGTGTCCACAAGTGACTGCAGTATAGATTGAACATTGAACCTCAGCCGTCAGCCTTCAGCACCTATCCGACTTGTTCACGAATGAGGGCCCAACGTGAACGTGAACGACAACAACAGAAATGGTCAGCCATGGAAGACAATTCCGACGTTGACTTTTCAGATCTATTACTGCAGCAGCAGTTGGAAGAACAGCAGCAATATTATATGCAGCAGCAGTTACTGGAACATCAACAGAAACAGCAGGCAGTGCAGCAACCCATCCACCCTGCGCCAATACCTTATCCAGGCCCTCCACCTCTCAGCAGTCCTTCCTACGCGACAGCAACATCGGCACAACAGCGTCAAAATAGTGTGCGAAGACGGCTGACAGTGGGCACGAACAACCTTAACGATTCATCGACAAAATTACATTACGAACTGGAACCATCATTGGGCCTCGAGGTGCCTTCAACGGAGAGCTGCAGAAGCGATCGAAGCGATCAGCAGCATCGCTTCTTTGAGCAACATTCACAACGTCATTCGCAGATCTTTCATCAAAGTTTGTCTAATATTGGGAACAACAATACAAGTGGGTCTCATCACCATCATATATCCCATCACCACTCGGCCCAAACAACCGGTAATAGTAGACCGGCTCATTTGCACCCCCAAGCTGTCAATGTCGATGAAGGACTCAACGATGACAGTGCCTCCACTCACACATCCACACAAAGTATAAGAAGACAGCGCCGGCGCTCCTCCTTCACTCCCCAACACCAACTGGATCGACGAAACAGTCGACGAAGTGTGGCCCAAGAAAACAGTTACAACAGCAAAATCAGTGACAGTCATCGTTCTCATGTGCAGCGGGCATCGACAGCCAACTCAGCCAACATGGCACCCAATCGTTATTACATATCCGGGAAATCAGTTCAGACGGAGTGGTCGTCACCCACTAGACAACGAAGAAGTCGAGCGAATCTGCAGGGGTCCAAACACCAGACTGTCAATGCCAAGCCACCTACCGACAATGATATGATGCGAATGGCCAATGGCACCCAACAACATCATCAGAGCATGAGTGTAGCTGACAGAGATAATGTCGGCAAGAATATTGGCGGTATGCTAGTCTTGCCAAGCATTTCAATTCCGATTGGAGATGATAACTACAATATGAATCGGTTTTCCTCGGGCAGCAGCATCAATAGTAGCCATTATCCTCATCTTTCTCAACTACGACCGCCGAATTTTCCTCAACGAAGAGCCTGTGTACAAGCCTCGTCAGTATTTTGTACCATTGGTGTCTTTAAATGGTGTCTGGCCTTGCAGATCATTATCATCCTACCCGTTTGCCTGTATGTTTTTGACGCTCACGCTCAAAAGCGATCTGCGGCGATTCGATTGCAACAATACAACGAAGAGCACGAGAACATCCTCAATCAAATGATGTGGATGGATCAAGCGGCCAAAAAAATGAAGCACAGTCGAGGTAGCGGTAGCGCGGATAGTAATCCTTTGGACAATATCATGGAGGACAGTGCTTCTAGCAACCGCTGGGAATCCTATTACGCCAAAAATTCTGCGACGGAAGATCTGCGGGACAGTGTTCACAAACTTCGTGGTCAGATGCGAGATATGCAGTATCGCATTCAGCAGAATTCGAAAGCTCGCATTTCAGAAAAATACGGCGACGGCAAAGTACGAGTCTACATCCATCCTGACCGTCCACCGCATGATGAGGTTGAGGGCATGACGGAAGAAATTGGGATCGAATTGTTTGTGGAAGATACACCCCACGCTGTGTCAACTTTTCTGTACCAAATTGAACGAGGTCATTGGACCAGGGTCCAAATGAATTGGAAGACAGAAACCTCCATAGTGAGCAAACCCGGCTCAGCCGTCACGTCGGCCATGGGAGACTGGTCGCAAACATCGCGTCTCGAGTTCTTGGAACATTTTCCTATTAAACACTGCGAAGTGTCGCTCGTGCAGCAGGGACAAATGGGGAGCTTGTCCTTGAAAATTAATTTGGTCGAAGTTCCATTTCAGGAGGAGGAAGAAGTTTGCATTGGAAGACTCTTGAACGCGCGGATGGTGCTGCCGAAATCACTGGGATACTTCATGGCAAGTTTCGCCACAGCTCATTTTGGCACAACGTCTGGGGGAAAATCGCATCACCAGATCAAGGCTCAAGCGCCTCCGCCACCGTTTCAAGACGAAGTTGGAGCAGAGCATGCTCCACAACAACAGCTCGCGGAACCAGTGATTGTTAACGCGCAATATGAAGATGCGCCTGAAATAGATGAAGACAACAAGATCATAGAAGAGCAACTTAGGGAAGAGGAGATGCGGCAGGAGCAAGAAGTTGTTCCGCCTTTAGAGGAACCATTGGAGAATCCAGAGGATGGCTTCTAATCATAGAATTGATTTTCCCACAGACTTACTGAGTACTCGAGCATATAAATTAACCACATAGTATGCCTTCTACTTGGAGCACAGCAGCTGGTATCATAATATAATAAAAATAAACATTTTCCTAGCTCTAGTTGTGCCCTTCGACCCTTAGGCTTTCACGGCCTCAACAATGAACATGGGATCATTGTACGGGTTGCTGGGATCCTTGGCAGTAATGTCAAAAGCCTTCCGCTCCTTGAAGCCTCCTGCGTATTGAAAATATCCGTTGATGAGTTCCAAGTGCTGTCGATCGTTCATCTTTAGCCACATGGCAATAGCTTTGCTGGGAAAACATCGGTTAGACTGGGAAATGATGACCTTGCCGCCTGGTTTCAGAACGCGATGGACCTCCTTCAATACTTCGATGGGGTGAATCAAATAGTCAATCGATACAACACAGGTGATGACATCGAAGCTCTCGTCATCGTAGGGAAGTTTGCTATCGACATTCAAATCTTTGGCTTCAAAGCCTCCCGTTAGTTGATCGTTAAAGCCCAATTCCAATTTGTTCATTCCCGTGGCACAGATTTTCTTCATGGTTTGGGGAAACTCCAAGGGATAGTGGCTGACCCACGAAGAACAAATGTCCAAAATGCTGCTTCCTGTAGGAATGTTGGCTCGGTAGTACTGTGTCAAGGCTGCTACAGCCGGTTCGTCAATGTGATAGACCAACTTGGGAACTGTGTAAAACGACGAGTCATCGATTTGATCAGCGCGGAAGAAATCTTCCGGTTTGAAGGGCGGTTGCTCTGGCCATTCCTTGACCAGTCGAATAGGTGTGACAGGGAATTCGTAAGGAGTCGAGTCACCCGTCAAGCGCCTCACAAGCATACCACGAGTGCGTGGATTTCCCTCTTTGTTGTGAAAAGTGTAGATTTTGTGGAAGGGATAAAAGTTAGAAATTCCATCCAGTGGTTAAGCAGGAGAGAAGTCGGATTGTTTAAGGATGGAAGGATGAAATCGTTTTAGTGAACAGGTCGCTCGTTTAACCGTCCGGCAGCTAAACAACAAGCAAGCAACTTACTGGAATCTTCGCCATATTTCATTTCCAATTGTTTATCAATGTATCTAGGGTTGTCACTGCCTGCCTTGGTTTCAGCAGCAGTGCAAGATTCTGGATCGAATGCCATAATACTGGAAGAAGCGAAAAAGGCGGCAGCAGCAGAGGACAAAAATTGCGCACGAGATGCCGTAGACGAACCAGCAGGAATCTTCATCGACAATGCCGATGCCTTTGGCAGTTGAAGAAGAAGTGTGACAACACAGAGAAAAAGAAAAGTAAATTTTCCTGCTTTGCATCCAAGAACAGATGATGCTATCATAGTCTTCGTTTTCGTGACGGTTTATCGATTATTTATTTTACTCTATTCTACTCTATCAATCTGCTTGCCATAGAGGAAGGTGCGGTGATTGAATCGGCAATCATCATCGCTCTACCAGTAGCTACCAGGTACTACTACTAGAGTAGGTCTAGTAGTCTACTTGAGTTAAAAAAAAAAAAAAAACAGGCAAGAGAAAAGATACTCGTAGACTCCTCTACTAGCTCTAGACCTACTCAGAAATCGAAATCTTTGAAAGGGTGACAAATGAGCGTCTTTTCGTTTCATGGTACCAATTCTTAAAAACCGAATCTGTGGTGCTATTGCCTATTGCACTCTTTTTTAGCTTAGGCTACCGCCAAGGGTTGTATCAGAGTATAATCCCAGTGATCATACTTACAATTTACGCACCCTGCTGGTGGTCCATCAGGACAGTTGGGAGCACTGCAAACAGCATTTAAGAGATACGTCATGCGGGACTGTCCATTCAAAGCTCCTGGCTTTTTGGTTTCAAAAATCAGGCTCGGTCGTTCTCGTGTGGCAACGGTAACGTTACCTTGCCCTCTCACTTCAATCTGTGTTCCGTAGGGGTGACCTGGAGCATTGTACCACTGTTTTCCGTCTTGGGAGAACATGTATTTTGCCACGGTCGATGTTCTGCAGTCGTGTCCATGAGGTGGATTTTCGTCCCAAATATAAGCATGCCAAATGATATGAAAGCCCCGCTGGTCAATCCACAAGGCCGGATCTTCGTAACTAATTTTCTTTGAGTCATCGTCGTTCTCATTGTCCTCTGAGGGAGCCAGAGTACTCACGGTCTCCCACGGGCCACGTATATTGTTGGCGCGCTTGAGCTGACCGTATCCTCCTTGACTGCAGACAACGTAAATAATGTGAGCTTTCTCACAACTTGCAAACACGACGAAAGGTGCTGGATTATTGCAGTGGCCCAAAGTGTGGTTGAGTAGAGGTTTCCAAGGACCATCTGGAGAGTCGGCGAGATGAATGGTGCTACCTCCTTCCGTTGCGTCTGTACTTGTATGCCTCAGTTTCCTTTCGTTATTCTGCATTGGGATGCTCCCACTGGAAAGTAATCCCGATGAACACTCATTGTTTTCTGCAACAACCGTTGACTCACTGCCAGTACCAATGTGAATCAGTGCCAATTTTCCATCGGCAAGCTGAATAACTTTTGGGTTGTGAGAAAAAGCTGGGACAGCGACATGTTGAAACTCGTACGGTCCCGTGATGCGATCCGAAACCGCGTGTTCAATTTGAGATTGCGAATGCCAGTGTCGTAACGAACAATTGCTTCGCATGGCCGAGGCATATAAATGATATTTGCCATTTTGAAACAGGACATCACCACCCCAGGTTGTTTTCTGGGGTGACATTCCATATCCCTGAGGAAAGGATACGGGAAGAAGTTGAAGTATCTCACAATCGATTCCTGTCCATGGCTTATCGCAAATACAAACGCCTGTAATATTGTCTTTATCGCCGTTTAAGGAGCACGGTGGTGGTGGCGGTGGTGGTGCTTCGGCGGCGGCAGCAGAGAAAGCGCTGTAGCTGATTATAATAAAGGTCACCAAAAGATCAAAAAATAATGTATGTTGCCGCATTTGGTAGCAACGTTGGCATCGAGACACCTTGATCGAGGGTCGAGGGATGATGTCTTCTTACTCTCTCTGTGAAGGTTTTTGAAGTGCTGCGACGAGAGCTCCAGGTAGCTACTACTACTTTCAAGTGTCAAGTGTCAAAATTAAGAAGTAAATAATGCAGTAGAAGTAAAACAAGAAAATACTGCAGTAGTCTTCTCGGTACAAGTTTGCCTTTCATCTCGCATCTCGCGATCTCGCGTATGTTGTGTTCGTTGCTACCTGATTCACGAGTACCTGGTAAAAAAGATTCAGTCTTGGATAATCGACAAAGCAAAAAATAGAGTATGGTGGGAATAATATTAACTCTTAAATTAAGGATAGAAAAAACAAGCCACAACATGTTTAGATCTTTGAGTCCACAATACTAGAGTAGTAGTAAGCGACAAACCAATTACCGTGAGTTATTAGACAGTGCATGATTCGACCAAGGAACGATCAGATTTTTCAGTTCAGCAATTATCCATTTGGAGGGTCCAAAGTCCAGAGTCCAAATCCAGTACTCCATTTTAGTTGAGATGACCTCGCGTGGACATACTTTCTCAAACCTCCATTTTTTGTGGATTTTATTCCAGCTGATTCTGGTGGCTCATATAATACCAACAATAATAGCAAAAGAAATCATTGCCACCTACGAATGGCAAAAATTGGGACCTACTGACACGGTACCCGCTGGTCTGGAGATTCGCATGGATCTATCGGGAGGTGGAAAATGGGCTCGACTGCCACCGAAGGAAATTGACGACGGAGAAGCTGAAACTATAATCCTGCACAAAAAACGATGCAGTCCTAGCTGTAAAGAGCGACAAAAAGAACGAGCCGAAAAACGAAGAGCGGCGGGATTCCTATTGCGAGAGCCAACACACAAATACCATAAAAATCACCAGCGAAGGGAACAGGAAACAGGAAATCACCTAGAAGAATGGGAATCTCCCAATATTGGACAAAACTCCCTTTTGCATCTGGGAGGTGTTTTTGTCGGGGGTCTCACAATTGGAATTGGGATAATGACTCGCATTCGACGGAGAGGGGGAAGTGGCATGCACGAACATTAGTTGCTTGGTGGTTGTTACTTCTGCTGTCAAGGATATATTGGGAGAGAACCGATCTGTGGCACGGGAAGTTCTGTTCTGCTATTCCGCAGGAAGCGCTTGACAGCTTTACGCTTTTTTTGCTTTGTCAAGCGAGTCTCCGGTCTTTGGCCTTGCGCAATAGTTGGTTGTGCGCCGTGCTTTCAAAAAGGTGGATATAAGGCATAAGGCAACAGGCAACAGGTCATTGCTCACTTTTAAAGGATCACCACCACCGCCTTCAGAGCATGGCTATCCAGTCAATATTGCATCATCAAGTACAAGAATATCATTCGGTATTGCATATGGTGCACGTAGCACCAGGAATGGCTGTGCGCAGTAGAGACATCTTGCAATTTTATATTTAATTTTGCGCTGAAGGAGGTCTGCTTAACAATAATATAGCCAGCCAGCCAGCCAGCCAGCCAGAAAATCCATGAATTCTCGGTGCATTGATCAGCACAGCCACTCTTAACTATCTACAGTACTCGTAGGCGAGAACATTGCTTATTTACTGGGTAGTAGTAGTCTAGTAGTAGTCTAGTAGCAGGTACCAGAAACGTCCTACCACTACAACAATGAAACTACTACTACTGTAGCTAGTACTAGTATTATACTACTAGTAAGAGTAGCTATTGCAGGCTACAGTAGTACTTGGAGTGTAGTACCGTGCTGATGCTATTAGCCCTTGCCACTTTAGTACCTGGTAACTTACTTCACCTGCTCAGTAGCTACACGAGTACAGTAGCATGCAGGCGCAACCAAGAGAAGAGAAGCGTCTCATAGTAGTCTAGTACCGGTGGAACGGTAGCTATTAATCAAAAACACTAGTAGACCAGGTAATCTACGAGAAAACTCTGACATATCCAATGCACATGGATCGCATCATCATTGGCACCTTGAAGATGACACACAGCCCAGTCGGTGCAACCAACGAGAACATTGTCATTATTATTTTACTCGGAGTATACTAGCTACTGTACCTGGTACTAAGTAGTCTGCTAGTCTAGCTAGTAGTAGGGTCACTATTAGTACGAGTATTATGATTACTACTCGTATTATTTTAGATTGCCTGTGTACGTAGTACAGGTAGAGCAGTGGTACTCTAGCTAGACATCACAGGAGTGGTACGCAGCCCTGTCCACACTATTAGCTAGGAGTATGGTACTACTAGCCAAAGGTTGACTCGTGCGACAAACGTCGATCATCATGAGAACACGTAGAAGCACTCTTTCTGCAGTTGACCAATCATATTGATTCATGCCGTGCGTAAGCTAACACTTCTAGGTTATGAACCTGGAATTTCAGAAGAAACCTATAGAAATTCCATCAAAGATATAGAACTGATAACGGGGAAAAACATTTACTAATAATATTTTATCACCACCATTAGGGGGTAGTTTTGTGAATATCTCCAGTTGTGTGCAATTTCAGTCTCGAAATGCCTGGAGATACCAAACTCCACATTCCTTCGACGATCGGTTTCAATATTTTCAAACCACAACTTTTCCATTGTCTTAATAATTGAGCAAGCGCCGATTCACTCACCTCGTCATTTAAAATTTTGTAGTCTTCTTTAAAAACTTTCCTTCAAACAAACAAACATGTCAGCTGCCGCCGTTGAACCAACTCATCCCACTGTTGTGCCGAGACAAAAGTCGATGGAAGAAATTGAGCAAGAGGTCTGGACCTTCATGTCCCCTGCTGCCTGGCACGAATCTGTTGCCAAGAAAGGGTCCATCTTTAGCGAAACTTACCACGAGACTCGTCGTCAAATTGCGGAAATGGCCGTACGCTGCGACCATGATGTGATCATCGAGGTTGGATCCGGAACGGGAGATATTATTGGTTTGATTGACAGCAGTGCCGATGAAAGCATCGCGGATCGTCTGGCCGAGATTCCTCGCTTCGGATTGGATATCAATGCCGAGTTTGTGGCCTTTTGCGACAAGAAGCACAACGTTGAGAAACGTTGCACTTTTTTGGTTCAAGATATCACTGTCATGCTCGACGAATGGTGGCTCAAAGAAGGTCTGGACAAAAAGTTTGAGCGTCCTCTGGTGGTCTGCGTGAACAACACTCTCAACATTATGCCCGTGAGTCTCCGTGCTGGCGTTGTGAGCCAAATGGTGGCCATTGCCGGTGACGAAGGACGATGCTTGGTAACCTACTGGAATGGTAACTTCTTCAGTCACGCCGTTATGGGGTACTACATGCAGAATCCGAATCTCTGTGGCAAATTTGATCTCTTCGAGCACGTCAACTGGGAGTCTCGCACGCTCGTTACCCCTTCGAATTACTCGACCCACTGGCACTTTGACGTGGAACTTCAGCAGATTCTGAGGTCCTTTGATGTCGATATTGATGTCATTACTAAGGAAGGCCTTCGCATTGGAGAGGACCACATCAATTTGGCTGGTCTCAGTATCTTTGCCTGGTTCTCTAGCGAGTCTACCTCCAATGCCAAGGACTACTACGATTCCGACGATGCCCAAAAGTTCTACAGTAACATTTGGGGTCAGGAAACCATCCACGTTGGTTGCTATGATACTTTTACGGCTGAGGACAAGGCTCTTGACCTGCAAAAGCAGGTTACCAAGGCTCAAGAATACCACGAAAGTGCTTTTATTGACTTGATTCGTTCCAAGTTTGGAACCCAGCAAATTCGTATCTTGGACATGGGTTGCGGATACGGAGGGCTTCTCCGTCGTCTACACGAAGCTGGTGTCGTCTGGAGTGCCACTGGATGTGACATTTCGGTCAAGATGTGCAACCAGGCCAGCCGTCTGAACCGGGAACAAGGCATGGCCCAGGACATTTCTGTTCTTGAAGAATCCTACCTTGATACTAGCATGGGTGATGGTAGCGTTGACCTGGTCATTAGCATGGATGCTCTCTTGCATGTTGGACCCGAAGGTCAGCGAAAGGCTATCAAGGAAGCTGCTCGTGTCTTGCGACCTGGTGGCTGGATGATATTCAGTGATATTATGCAGCAGGAAAATGCTGATCCTGAGGAAATGAAGCCTATTTACGAACGCATTCATCTCTCCAAGATGGGCACTGTTTCAAACTACAAGAGTGCCATGGAGGCTGCCGGATTCCGCAACTTTGATGCGCTGATGAACGATCCTTCCAACGTGTCTACCCACTACGGAACGATCCTCAAGATCCTAGAAGAAAAGGGCGATGAAATTGGTATCGGCAAGAACTACCAGGAGAACATGAAATCTGGATTGAGAACTTGGCGTGATCTTGCCAACAAGAATATCCGATGGGGCTTTGTTGTAGCTCAAAAGCTCGTCAAGGTTGAGTTGGACAGTGTCGTCAACTAAAGGCGATGAATACTGCACGACGATGCAAGTTGTTTGTGATTATTTAATCTATGAAAACCACAGTAAATCATAATGATATGACTTTTTGATTGCGCACGGCATTTCATCATAGTATGTACCTTTGCTTCGTTCAATCCTACTCTCTATTCTATTCATTAATAATACGTTTACACACCACAGCATATTCTATTCTTACTTGTGGTAGTACAAGCCTACCAGCCAGGTCATGAGAAACATCAGCCGTGCTAGCATACTGGAGCAATCGTTACTACTTTCTCTTTGTCTCATTTTCTTGTTTCCCATCCACAGATCGTCCGAGTTTTTCAGTAGCCTAGCTAGCTACTGTAGCTAGTAGTAGTGGTAGTTGCGGGAGTCTTCTTAAACATTCGGAATACGATGTCATCATTCTGCAATGCAATGCAATACTTGACTGAGATTCCCAAATCCATATTCCGAAGATTACGCGAATTCCTTTTTGTCCGAATGAAATTGGGACCTCTCGGGAGGAACCAAAGGACTGTCCGGGTGGATTGCTCTGACTACGATGGAAACAGACATCTCCGTTGGCTTCCGTGACTTCTGTTAAATAAGCTTGAATGACTTTTATTTATCCTCTGTGCTGCAGTAAAGCTCGAGTTACGTATGGAAATGCTAGTACCCTAACTTTTTGCACAGCGATGTATGGCCGTAATTGCTTGCTACTACTACTACTAGTCTACTAGCTAGTACCCTGGTACTAGTCTACTGGTACTACTACGCTGCTTCTAGCTTGCCTTCTCTTTACCATGGTTAAACCCAAAAGCAAAAAGACTGATAATTCTCCTCTGGACTGGACTACTGTCTAGTTCTACCTAAATTTTTATCTTGTTGTTTCTCCTTTTTAACTTTACTGTTTTAGTTGAGGTCAAGAACAAACTCAAGGAAAGTGATTTTTGCAGAAAGGCATACAGAGTCCTTTGTCGGTTATCTAGTAGGGAGATTTTTCACGGTGTGTGTGTGTTTTGTGTTGTGTGTGTCCAACACGAAGACATTCCTGCTAGTAGTCGTGAGACGTGTATTTGCTTTCCCCTCGTTGCTTTTCGGTCAAGACGGCATTGAATTTCTCTTTGTCTTTTGAAATCAATTGAGCGTTTTACAAAAGCAGAGGAAGCTTATTGAGGCAGATAGCAGATAATACATAATACAACACACAGCCAGCTGCCAGCTGCCAGCTGCCAGTTTTCAGTATTCATACAATCTCTCGACAAATAAATTATTCATTGCCCACACCAAAATACGTACAGTACTGCTTACAGAGGTACAGCTTTTATTTTATACGCAGCAAATAAATACAGATATGGGAAAGATGAAGCTAGGTTTCTTCAAAAAGAAGTCGAAAACGCCGGATCGAAGCTCGAGCAATGGATCATCTCGTCTGACAGATACGGCCTCCAATGGTGATGGGCCGTCTTCTTCTCCGGCAGCCTCCGCGAACGGTCCAGGTGCAACCAGTGTGGGTGGCTCGACGACTGTATTTCGTGTCACCGTTCCTGAGAATGTCCGACCTGGACAAGAATTCCAAGTCTATGCTGGAAATAGGATTGTCCGGGTACGATGTCCTCCCGATTCGAGACCGGGACAGTCACTCCAAATTACTGTCCCCATTGACCCTGCGTCAGCGGGTGTAAACGGTCCCAAGGGAGGTCCTCCTGGTGACGCTAGTTCCTCCGGGTCCGCTGGAGGAGGAGGAGGAGGAGGCGCGAATCCCAATTTACCGCCAGATTCTCCGAATGTACGAAAGATTAATGAACCTGGAAATATGGGACCGGATGCCTACATGGTGACTATTCCAGACGGAGTCCGTGGAGGACAGCAGTTCCCCGTTACCATACAAGGTATGCACTTAATGGTTACCTGTCCTACCAATGCTAGACCTGGTATGAGTGTACGAATTGTCCCTCCGCCACCACCCACAGATATCACGGAGGAACCCAATCAACGGCAACAGAAGAAAAAGGAAGACAAGGAAAAGACACAACTGTTCGAAGTCGAAGTTCCCAAGGGTGTACAACCCGGCAAACCCTTTGCTCTGTTGGCAGGAGGAGTACGCGTTTTGGTCACGTGTCCAGTGAATGCCAACCCCGGTCAACGGATTCGATTCAAATTGCCCCTAGCTCTCACGCAGGCACCGAGACCTACCAACGAGGCGGCGGCGATTAAACTCAAATACGACAAGGACGGATGGACGAGGACCATTCGCGTTCACGATATGAAATTTCAGTGGGTTCGCATGGACGACGCTGGTAACGTCGACAACAACAAACGATTCGATTCCGAAAAGTCAGCCTACGTTCGAAAACTGGAATTTCGACCGGGCGAAGATCCTCGGCTGCGAACGGGTATCCTCAGTTTAGTTCCCGCAACAGACTCATACGTCGACAGTAAGATCAAAGATGAACGTGGTAACGATGTAGTTGGATACGCAGAAATTGCCGAAGCTCAAATCAAGACTTTTGAGGAAAAGGCGCAATGGTTCCACGACAAATGTGCTCTTCTATGTGTAGAATGGAACGAGGGTCATATGCGGATGAATGTTCGACGCCAATTATTGCTGGGTGATTCTGTTGATGCTGTCATGTCGCTTTCCCGAAAGGATCTTCGCAAGCTATGGCGTTTTGAATTTATTGGAGAAATGGGTATCGATGCTGGTGGACTGGCACGCGAATGGTTCCAATTGGTTACCGAAGAAATCTTCGATCCAGATATGGGATTATGGCAATCAAGTGAAACCAATCAAATGTGTATGCAAATCAATCCTGCTAGTGGTACGTATCAGCTCGTGAGCTATTGTTTTGCTCGTCTTCGTCGTTCCTACCTCGCCCAAATAACGATGCTGCTTCTCACACCACTTTGCATGTTTCGTTTTACGCTCATTCCCTCGATTGACAACGTTGACACTCTACTGGCCCTACGAAACAACAACGCGGTACCTACTGTTTACGACTACAGAATTTGTGGAAGACTATTTGGTCTATTATCGATTTCTGGGGCGTGTCATGGGCAAGGCTCTCTTTGATAGACAATTGGTGGCTGGACACATGGTTCAGTATATTTATAAACATTTTTGCGGTTGGCCCATTTCCTTTAAAGATCTGATATCGGTTGACGAGGAATACTACAACAATCTTAATCAGTTGCAACAGCTTGCCGACTCAGGAGAAGATCTGGAGATGCTTTGTTTGGACTTTACGACAACGCAAGAAGTCATGGGAATCAAGCAGGAAGTTCCCCTCGTAGAAGGTGGAGCCGATATTGAAGTGAACAATGACAATTTTCCAGAATTCCTGGAGGCTTGTCTCAAATACAGAATGTTGGAGAGAGTTAAGCCCCAACTGAATGAACTCATCTTGGGTTTCTTTGATGTCATTCCTGAGCCTCTGCTCACGGTATTTGATTTTCAAGAGCTTGAATTGCTCATGTGTGGTTTGCCCAATATTGATATGGATGATTGGAAGGAGCACACGGAATACTCTGGCGAATATGAAGGAATTGGAGAAGACGCTCCATCAGTACAGTGGTTCTGGGAAGTTGTTTCAGAATTCGATCAAGAAATGAAGGCACGACTATTACAATTCGTTACCGGAACATCCGGTGTGCCAGCTAGAGGATTCGGCGTTTTGCAAGGAAATGATGGTAATATTCGGAAATTCACTATTCATGGTGTCCCAGTGGGAGTTTGTCTTTACCCACGTGCACAGTAAGTACCGAGAGTCACTGGGGTGATTTGTCTGCCACGGAACTGTCGTCGCATTGCTGTTTCACCTGGCTAACATCATTTTCTATGCCCATTCTCTATTGCAATTCCAGTACTTGCTTCAATCGAATTGACTTGCCCCTGTACGATAGTCTCGATGATTTGAAAGAAAAGCTGAAGTTGGCGGTAACAATGGTTGCTACAGGCTTTGATATTGAGTAGTGACCAAGTACTATTAATATAAGGAATGGGGAAAATGAGGAAAGAAGTGATGGCGTGCATGGAAAAGGTTGGAGCAAGAGAGTCCGATGGCTGTGCCCGAGACCCGAGAAGTCTGATAACCATAACCGAAAAACTCCGCGACAATCTTTGCCTTGCCCTCCTCAGCGTTTGGCTTTTGATTAAAATAATAAAACCCTGTATGTTTTTATTGTGACCTTCTTTTTGTTTAGCAAGTGAACTTGTATTTGTGCTACACACAGTCATAGTAGTCTTGGTTCGTCTTGATTGCCTGATAAGTGAGCCGAGAGTACTTTTTTAGGAGTAGTCTAGTAGGTAGTACTAGTGGTAGTAGGCAGTACTAGTAGTAGTACTGGCTGCGTTTCCGATTCGTGTGTTTCCAGGGGGTATTTACCCACTGTATTTCCAGTGGGTAAATACCCCCTGGAAGTGCAGGCGTAAAAAGCTAGTGTGGAGACTGATAGGTATTAGAGTAAATATTGGATATTACTGAATATTATGGATACTAGACTGAACTACTGGACTAGTGGTTGGTGTGTGTATAGGAAGCAGGCATAGGAGGCACACGACCTCCTAATAGAGTATGACCTAACTCCTGAGTCCCACAGTCCACCTGGGCTTAATTTGGTCCCCTTGATTCATATGTCCAAGTCTTGGAGATAGGGATCACATCACATTGTAGCCCAGCAATAAATCAAATCTGGTCCTGAGAAAAGAACCAACCTTGAGTAATAGGATAAAGGAAAACTCAGCCATTCAATATTGTACCTATGCAAGCAAAGTCACTTCGCTCATAGGAGGCTCACCCAGCCAGCTTCTCTATACTATAGAGTCGTAGCCCAACAGTGGGATATGCCTGTCTGTGTGCGTTAGTGCATAAAAAGTCTCAATAATCTTTCCCTCACAGAATGAGGTTGGATTTTGGTTAGAATATCAGCAATATTGGAATCAGTTCTTTCATGATGCCTTACTAAAATCATTCCTGCTGCCTGCAGCTCTTTCTCTGACATAGTGGTAAGCAATGGAATTGCTCTTCTTCTTCAGCACAGATTCAGGGATACTGGTGTTCTTTACAACTGACATGTTGTCTGCCATCACATTGGCAGGTCCATCAAAAGGTACACCCATCATCATCCTGAGCTTGTATCTGAGTCCTTCTGTCATTTCCACAGCAGTCTTCATTGCCATAAACTCAGAGCCAAAAGATGAGGTTTCAATACTTCCCTGTTTCTTGCTATACCAAGTGATAGGAGCTTTGTTCTTGACAAAAATGATAACTCCTGTCCTTGATCTCCTGGTAACAGTGTCTCCAGCATGGTCTGAATCAACAAATACATTCAGCTGGACAGGTTCTCCTAGAGGTTCTGGCATATCAGGTGGTACAATATCTTGGGCATCCTTGTAAAAGTCTGACCAATCCAATGTAGAAGGTGTTCTGAATGAACAACTGTGTCTGAGTTGAAAACAAGTTGAGATTTGGCATGTCCTTTGAGATAAGCAAACATGTGGTGTATCACTGCCTCCAGATGTCCTTTTCTGGGAGCAGCACAGTAAGCAGCAAGCATAGACACTTCACAGCAAATATCAACTCTACCAAGTTCAACCATCCATCTAAGGACTCCAATCTGTTCTTGGTAATAGCTGACAAATTCCTGATCCAGATACTTGGTATCATCCAGTTCAGGTCTGTAGCTAGTGGAAGGTAGCACACTCTTTGCTGATTTCCTCTTCAAATACATTCCCCTATCAGATAGCCACTTCTCCACATTCTTGATGGCTTTATCCTCCACATACTGCTTGGATAGCAGCGAGTTCCATTTAGTCTTTGTGTTTCATCAAGTCAATAGCATCCCTACTACCTCCTATATTGCTGGGAATTGCTAAAGACTCTATAGTCCAACAATGATTACTGGAACAATGGGAGTATTGGTTGGGGAGATTGAGCTCACCAAGGGGGGCACGTGCACCACCAGGAGGAGGAGGAGATATACTGCTGCTCCTACCACCAGCAGCAGTGGCATCCATGATAGATTTCCAGCTAAAAAAATAATAGAATATCAGTAAGATGCTACCACCTGGTGTGCCTATGGTGAGAATAAGTATAAGCAAGGTGTAGTACTAGATGGTTGAATTATAGATGTGCAGGAGATATGTGTCATTGTTGTGGTGCAACAACAAAATTATGTTGGTGTGGTGGTGCAAAAAATTTCGGCACAGGGGGTAAATACCCCCTGGAATTGCAGGGGGTAAAAACCCCCTGCAAACACATGAATCCTAATCTTAGCTACTACTAGCTACTACTAGTACTAGTAGTCTACTAGCTAGTAGACCCTACTAGCTGCTAGCTACTCCGAGTAGTAGACTCTCTCTCCTGGTACTGATACTAAAAGAGGAGAAAAATAATTGTTGCCGGATCAACTGTGCATTATTTTTAGAAGTGAAGATTTTTTCCAGATCACACACTACGTACTACCAGGTAGTAGACTACTAGCTAGTCTAGCTAGTAGACCACTACTTTGCTAGTCTACTGTCTACTGGTAGACACTCTCGCGTCGTCCTCACTCACGTCGTGTCCCTGTTTATCAAAAGCCAGGCTTTGCCCTGCGTATACAATCGCTTGGGCTAAGCTGCAAGCGCGAGCACTGCCTACAATGGAAGCTCTGGTGGCGAACAAGTTTGGAAGCTACAATGAAGTATTGAAATTTCGTTCGGTGGATATCCCAACCCTGGGTTCGAACGATGTCCTCGTGAAAATATCCTATTCTGACTTGAACCCTGTAGATCTCCAAAAGCTGAATCCTGGCAGCAACAAAGGCGGACAAGAGATTCCGAATGCTCCCTTTGTGACAGGATTTGGTGGTAGTGGTATTGTTCAGCAGGTCGGTCAAAATGGACCACGGCACCTGCTCGGAAAGCAAGTATGTTTCATACGTGATCCTTCGCGACAGAGTGGATCGTATGCATCCCTGATTGCGGTAGATGGACACTGCGTAGCAGAATTACCGACGAAGGTTGGTCTCCGAGATGCTGCCACTCTTCCTGTAGCTGGCTTGACAGCCTTTGAGTGTCTGGTGAAGCTAGGTCTGATCACCGATTCCACAGTGGTAAATGATGCCAAGCTAGATTCTGCTGGATCGGAAAACAGTGGGGACAGCAGCAAGCGCCAACAGGAAACGTTTTTGATCGTGGGAGGCTCGGGTGGAGTAGGTAGCTGGGCAATTACTTTGGCTCGGGCCTACAATCCCAATTTGAAAATTATTGCCACTGCCTCGACTGAACAAAGTCAGGCATGGTGTCAAAGTATAGGAGCTTCACAAGTGATCAACCATGATGACATTGCTCGTACGCTAAAAGGAGGAAGAGAAGGATCGGTGGAGCATGTTATGTGTTTGACAGAGCCCACTTCTAGCCTCTTTACTACCTTGACAGAAGTGATCAAACCCTACGGCAACATTATGTTAGTAGTCGCTGGTGCATCCATCGGCAACCTGGATTTGGGATTTTGCTTTTTTAAATGCGCGAATGTGTTGACCGAAACAGTTTTTAGCAGCATTCGCACCAACTATCAACAGATTGTGCCGGCTAATGAATTGACGGTTATACTGAAACTCCTGGACAATCAAACCATTCGAGCACCCATTGCTCCTGTTCTCAATATGGAGGACAGTCGCATTTCTGAAAAGTTCAAGGATGCCCTCGATGACAACAAGGGTGTACTATCAATCTTGGCGAATACCAATAAAAATGCAGAAGTCCAATTGAACCGCTGTGGCAACTTTGTCATGGCGATAAATGCATAAGTTTGCGGGTGCCGTGGTGAGCTGCGCCGAAATGAATTTCTCAATAGAAAAGGCATGACGACTGTAAATAAGAGAATGCAGCAGCAGATGTCCAAGATTAGCAAAGGCAAACCCTATTACAGAAATTACAAAGTTTATAGTAATAACGTCTAAAATAGTAAGCGGGAAATCGATTATGAAAGCATTGCAGATTGATATCATACTGCTAGAGTGATTGCACGAGGAGCAACAACCACAAACCATTGCGTCTTGTTATTACATAGAGCAATCCATTCATAATCCCTTCCCCTCTACGTCGGTACCAGCATCCGTGGCATTTACCATATCGTCGTCGTCGTCGTCTTGTGATTGTCCTCGAGTAGGAAGATTGGCAACATAAGTACCACCCCCCAAACTTGGTGCGTATCCGTCCAAGGAATAGCCATCGAATTCCATACTCGACATGCTGGCATTGTCATTCATCATTGGGTCGTTGTTGCTATTTTGTCGGTACATATTGAACATAGGTCGTGTTCCCATACCACTCCGGTAGTAGGCACTCAACGATGTAGATATATCTTCCGAAATGACTGATTCGGGATAGTGAGACGTTCCCGCCGGATCTTCGAGTGCCGTCGTGTCATCGTCCATTCCCCGGGCATCCACCACTACATGGGACATCATCATCTTGGAACTATCGTTTTCCGATTCGGCAGCGGTGCCATCGTGTCGCTTACCGCTGGGCGAGGTTTGCTGAGAATTGGAATTGTTACGGTAGGCAGCCGATCGTCGATTTTGATCGTACCGCCAGGCGAAAATGAGGGAAAAGACGAGAAAGGCAAAAGCCATGCATGCTACCACAATAGCCACCACAATAATCAATTCCAAATTTGCATTGGTCGTATCACTGCTAGTCTTGGCATTTGCATTTGCATTGGTTTGGGACGAACCAAAACCAGCATTAGGATTGATATAGGCTCGTACGTCTCGTACAGCCTCGCCTAATCCCAACGCGGACGATTCTCGGAGCTTGGTTAACAGCAGATCGTCCTGTAAAAGGACTTGTCGTTGCAAGTCTTCCAACAAAGAGGGTGTCATGACCTTGAGATCACTCGGCGTCGTGTGCTGCCACAAGGTAATTCCTTCGTACGTTGCAATGGTAGAAGCCGTAGTCGAAGCGGTAGCAGTATTAGTATCTGGTTCTTCTTCTCCTTGTAGACGTCTCAAGTTTCGATTGCCGTGGTTTGGAAGTGTGGACAGAGCTGCCGTTACAGTCGTCGTCGTTTCGTCCACTACCGCTACTTCTTCAACTAAATGTTGCACCGATTGTTCTTCCAAAATAACAGAATCAAAAGCCGAGTAAGACACGCCCAATTCCATCAGCTCTACTTGGGCTTGCAAGGCTTCGTCCATCCAATCCGTCACAATATCTGTCAAAGCAAACGTGTTGAGCTGCGTAGCAGAATCCAAAAAAGTCAAGGAAAGTTTGACATCAAACGGGACCAGCTTGACCAAGTCAATCCGTGTTTCCGATTCATCTTGATCTTGTTCTGCTGCAGAATTTTCTTCTTCTTCGTCTTCCTCTTCGTCTTGAACGTTGTCATTCACTTCCGGCATGGCGTTTTCTTGTGGTTCTGTTTCTTCCTGAACGACGGCTTCTACTTCTTCCACAACTGGTGTTTCTTCGGGAGCAGTAGTAGTGATAGCAGTGACTAAATCGTCAGGTTCTGCTTCTGACTGTAATTTCTCATTTTGAAAGGTATCGTCGTCTTCGTCTTCTTTGTCGTCATTATTTTTGTCGTCCTCGTTATTGATGGTTCCCTGTCGGTTGTTTCGTTCGTCTTCCTTCAGGTATCGTCTTGTGTTGCCGAAGACACGATCGTGTTCTTGTTGGAGATCATCCAATTGTTGAGCAGGAACAGTAGAGTGTGGCAGCATGGAACTGGAAGCAGTAGTAGTAGTAGCTAACGTCGGAGCGATCAATGTGGGAGCCATCAAGGGAGCCGTGCCGAGACCATGAATACTACTACTAGCTGCTGTTGCTGCTGTGGTAGAAGAGAAAAGCCATCTAGAGGTGTCCATTCTGTTATTGTGTGTGTTCGTGAAGGAAAGTACAGAGAGGCTGCGACTACTAGGCTGTGTATTGGATGAATTGTGGTTGCTGCTGTATTATTATTATTTGTAGTAATTGAAAGTCTCACGCAAACTTGAATGGAGGGAAAGAAGCTTCCCGTGTAATTGGTTGTCTTGTTAGATATTTCAACGTGTTGTTGTGTCTTGTAGATACACGGCGGCTATAAGATTCAAATACGGTTGACTGTGGGAGCTTCAGTACTCTATCAATGGCGCGCCGAATGACTTATTTCAGGTCACAAAATGAATCCCAGGTTCTCCTACTACTAGTACTTAGCAACTGAATACCAGGTACTAGACTACTAGACCTGACCTAGTAGTGCGAGCGAGGTACGAGTAGTAGACTAGCTACCAGGTATTGACTACTCTACCAGCCAGAAGGTTTCTACTTACTTTATCCGAGCAATTATGAGCAGCAATGAGCAGTAAATATCTTCAAAAAATAGCAGTGAACAGCGATGGCCAATGCCAGGAAGAAATCTATCATGACACCTCTGATAGAATTGGCTATCTTCTTGTTGCCTGCCTTTGTTGAGATCGTAAAGTTTTTCCAATAATATTTTGGAATCTGGAACACAGGTAATACCATTCGCTGTTGCTGTACAATTCTACTAATATGAGGACTTACTGTGCTGAAATCAGTGAAAAAAGTTTGTTGGAAATGATACTCCCTGAGCGGCTTCCTCATTGGCCAAGGAAGCAATTTTCTCTGGAGCTTCGCTCTTAGCATCATCATCATCTTCCATCCGTTTCAGATCAGACTCTGCAAATGCGATTTCCTTTTTTTCTTTCTTTCGAATTTTCTTTCGAAAGGACAATAATGATTCTCGGTCACAGCTGTCGTACTAGGCTAACAAGAGACAGCAGGTATAATAGCAAAGTTGGTGAATGATTTGCGCTGGCTTCTTGTATTTGTTCGCTTGATGAATGTACGTTGTGAAGGGTTAGGTTAATCCACGAATGAGGGTCGTTGTGATTGGAATCCGTGACTTACTTGGTGGGACATACCACAGCACCACTACCAACTACTCGAGTACCAACTACCATGGATGATTTGGATTTTCGATTCGATTCAAAGAAATACCACATACCACATACCAAATACCAAATACCATTACTTGCGCTACTAAAGCTATTGATAATACAGTAATAATAAAGCTTAATCACTCTACTACACCCAAGACGCTGTAGGAATCTTTCTTCTCCATAACAAAGACGAAAAAGAAGCTCTTCAAAGCGTCAGAAAAGAACTGTCTGAAAATTGCGGATTCCTACTTCCTACTACCGTCTTCTTTCCTAGAATCTAGAATCTAGAATCATCCCACACCATACACCATACATCCTTCCACTCTACCATGTCGTGCGCGTACTACAGTGAATGCCGGCGTAAATGCCATAATGTTTACGGGAAGATGGGAGAAGATTGTTTAAGCGAAGAATTACAAGAAAAGAGGTGTTTGGCCATTCGACACTGTCCACGTCAGGCCCAACAGTACTACGGCGCAGAAATTGAGGGCCTACCCAAAGCATTATGTGGCTCATGGGCGGAAGCCTTTGCTTTTGGTGGCAACAGCAATGCACAGACGATTCAAAATAGCAAGGAACTAGAATTGAAGCACGGTCCTGACTTTGTAGAGCATCATTTGAAAGCGCAACAGCACGTCAATGCATCGTCCCATCTCAAAAGAGAATGCCGAGCCATTGCCATGGAATTGGCGAAATGCTTAAATACAGCTAACATAACGAGGAGATGATGCATTATGATGTGATTGATGAGCGTTCTTGAAAAATTGCGAAGTATTCAATACACTGACAGAGCGGAACTATTACTCAAGTTTTTCGTGCCAACATCGCCTGTAAGCTCTCTTGAATTTTCAGTTTTTCCATAGATTATAGCAGTAGATATCAATGTAATCTAATAAATGAATAAAGTACAACTTTACACTGTTATTTATTGTTCTTCTCTTTGTTGTGGTGGTTGTTGTAGTTGTTGTTGTTGCGTTTGCTGAGGTAGCTGATTTTCTTTTCGTAATTGCTCGTTGGCCCACTCCAAATAGGCATCCCGCATATCGATGGCAAGCTGATCCAATCGTTTTCTACAGGTCGATTTGATGATGCGAGATCCGATACTATTAAAACCGGGCGGTACGGGCAAAAATGGTGGCAAGTCAATAATGAGTGTCAAGGACACACTGAGTGTTAACGTCCAACCACTGTTGTTGTGGTGGTGGTGATGATCCGAGTTTTTGGTCTTCCAAGTTACTGTATTACCTCCTTGAAAGGTAGATTTGTTCATGAGTCGACTAACTAATCGACCCGTTGGTGAATCTTTTCCACTCAGTACGTCACTCCGTGCCTCCCTAATATTGGTTACTAGTCGTCCCTCCGAATGTGAAAGTTGTATTACAAAAACGGGACTTAGTGTTAAACCAAACCAATCAACAGGGGGTTGAACGGTATCCCATAAACCATCGTGGGTTTTGTTGTCATGTGTGTAATCGTCATCGTCGTCGTCGGATCGCTTTTTGTAGTTGGATGTCCCAAGAAAAAATTCAGTTGCCTCCGTCGAAGACAACCAATCTGTTAGTAAATATTTGGATGGTATTGATGCTGCTGCTGCTGATGATATTGATGATGTAACGTTATTTGGCATGGGTATGTCCATGGTCGTAGAAGATTCTCCCGCGAATTTAATGGTAGCATAGAGTTGAGTTGTAGATGTTACAAATAATGGTTCATTGTTCAGGACGTCTCTAACAAAAGGAGGAGCAGAAGCAATAGAAAGAGGAAGAGGAGGAGTACTAGTAGCAGCCGCAGTAGCATCAAGATTGGTAAAAGGTAGTTGCATGACAACAAATCCGTGGGATGTAACGGCGAAAAAGGAGGCCGTCAAGCATGATGACATGAGTCTATAGTAAAGTAGTCCTAATATCCGGCCACTCATCTTTCATTGACTCTACGGTGAATTTCCTTTTCGCTTCTTGTGTACGTCTTAGATCGGGAGAGTAATAAGCCAAGCTTGAATTATCGCTCTCAAGGGAGAGCCGCGAGGAATGGCTTTGTGCTCTTGTTTCTCATTCAAAGCAAAATGAATTGCCGAGACTTGTCTTTCTGTAGAAATGATTAAAAAAATAATGATGATGACTACTACTAGAGTAGTACTACTAGCTACTAGTACTACTCTAGTAGGAGTAGCTACTAGTAGTAGAGTACTCCGAGTAGCAAGTAGTAGCAGCGTAGAAAGCTACTCGAGTAGCTACCAGTAGCTGTCATCAGGAGCTACTACACGATAGGACTGAATCGATTTAATGATGAGGAGATGTGCGACTTTATATCGTGACAGTTGTTGATGTGATTATTTATTTTTTGGACAGTAGTCTAGTAGTCTACTACCATAGCTAGCTAGCTAGTATCCTACCTACCTCCTCCCCATATTGTTTCTTCAGCTTGTTTTCTGAACCACAAAAAATACTCGTACAACTTACAGATAGCTAGCAAAGCAAGTACCAGAAGAGCACTAGTAAATAGAGTATAGTAACCATCCTGGTGAATTACTGCCTGTTACTGTATATTGTATATTATTACTGCACACGTAATTGAAGAATAGTGCTCTGGATAAGATTATGATAATGATGAAGATGATGGCAAACCGATATCTCTTTTTATCACGCAAGAAATCAAGTGCGTCATTTTTGTTGAGTCGACTGTCTCTCGTCAATCATCACAACATTTACAACTATTGTGCAGCTGCACCTAAAAATAAGACTATCATTGCATCCTGGTCGTCCCGTGCCAATGCGACATCAGCAACGACAGCTAGTAGTTGTATTCCACGTCCCCAATCGTTGCTGGTTCATGGTCGAAAGTCGAATCTTTCACCGACTTCGTCGTTCTTGTCTTTACCTCAGCAGCAGCAACAGCAGCAACAGCAAAAACGCTGGAAACGACATGCAGCCAGTAAGGGCAATCATTTAGAAGTTTTGGATGATATGGCACACCAAGAAGAACGAGACCATGCTAAAGAAAAACGTCAAAAGAAAAAGGAACGAAAATTGAAAAAGAAGAACAAGGGAGGAATGAAAGGTAATGAAGAAGAAGACGAAGAAGACGACGCTCTACACGGTACTGCTGCCTTTGCTATGGAGAAAAAGACCAATGATGATGATGATGATGATCATCATCATCATCATGATGACGATGACGAAGACGAAGATGCCGTGGAATTGCCCGATCCTAAAAAAATTCTCGAAAAAATGATGACCATCGTCCAACGGTACGAGGAATCGCTGAAATCCATTCGAGGAGCAGAGCCAACACCGGAGCTGTTTGATGACATCATGGTCAATGCGTACGGGTCTGATACGGCTCTTAAATCTGTGGCACAAGTAGTGATTACATCCCCTACGATGGCCAGTGTGACATGTTTTGATCCATCACTCGTCAAGGAAGTGCGCGCCTCCATTCAATTGCAACTGGGATTAAATCCTCAATCGGATGCATCCGAAGGTGATCTTGGCGTACTCAAAGTTCCATTGCCCAAAGTATCCTTGGAATCTCGTCAAAAAACGGCATCCCAATTGAACAAAAAAGCCGAATCCTTTCGTCAACGTCTCCGTCGGGTCCGACGCCGCTACAATGGTATCATCAAACAAGGTAAGGAGGGTAAGCTTGAACATGTTTCGAAAGATGATGTTTTCCGTGTGGCCAAGGAAATCGACGATGCAACCGAGAAGGCTGTCAAGCATTTGAACGACGTTACGGATAAGAAACATGACAGTATAATGAACGTACAGTAAAAAGACAGGTACATTGCTTACAAAAATAAAAACGAAATACAGTAACAACTACTAGGTCTACTCGAGTAGAAATCCATGTTCGTACGTGTATGCTCCTCTTTTACTGATAACAATTACGTCAATTCCTGTTCCACTTGTTTAGCAATCTCCAATGCTTGATCGATGTCCCGTATCAAATCATTAACATCTTCCAATCCGACCGATAATCGTAGCAAACCTGCAGGGCTGGTAACTCTGCTGGGAGGTTCGATCGAGGCACGGTGCTCGATCAGAGTTTCCGTTCCACCTAAACTCGTGGCCCTGTAAATGGTCTGAAGTGCTCCACAAAAGGCCATGGCCGTATGTTCCGAGTTCAGTTCCAGACTCAGTACACCTCCGTACAGCAATCCGTCGCCGCCCATTTGGCGTTTCGCAATGGCGTGCTGTGGATGGTTCTTCAATCCCGGATAATGAACTGCCGTTACTAAAGACGATGATGATGATTGTGATGACAGTGATGATAAATGTTCTGCAATGATCATGGCCGTGGAACATTGTCGTTCGACACGAACGTGCAAGGTCCGTAGACCACGTAGTGTCAACCAAGAATCCATAGGTGAAGCTACACCTCCCATGCACTGTTGAACTTGTCGAATCAAGGGTATCAGACTTCGTCCCTGTTGAGTCCACGGGGATGCCGTGGTAAGTCCCAACAATACATCGGAATGACCTCCCATGTACTTGGTACCGGAATGTACGACGACGTCCACTCCCAACGTTAACGGTTGTTGTACCACGGGAGGCGGTGCCAACGTCGAATCTACGACGGTTGTGATGGATGGACCATTGGTATCTTCTCTGCGCAGGGAGGATCGCACATCATTATTTACCATCTCACAAATACGGGCGATATCCAAAACGTGACACTTGGGATTGGAAGGACTTTCCATCCACACCATGATGCTGCCAGGATTTTTCTCTTGATTGCAATGTTTGTTGCTGCTGCTAGTAGTCACTGCTTTCAACAGTGAATCTTTTAGCGTGTCCACGTTGGTCATGTCGACGTGCTGAACGGTTACACCCCACCTTTCATGAAAGACATCGACGAGGACGGTAGAAACACCATGGTACAAATCTTGGGGTAACAGTACAGTGAGGGGCATTTTATGTGCCATAATCAAGGACGAAGCGGCCATCATACCGGAACTGAAGGCACACGTTATGAGAGCACTGTAATCTGTATTATCATTATCCAATGCATTGTTGTTACTGTTGTTATTTCCACCAAAAAGTTCCAACTGTGCCACGGTCGTTTCCAATCGTAGTCGTGTTGGATTGCACTGCCGAGTGTACACGTAGCTCTTGTTGTTGTTGTTGCTGTTGTTGTCATGACCCAACAAGTCGTCGTCGTCGTTGTGGTTGTTATTGCTGCTACTCTTGCTATTGTAATTTCCATCAGCAGGACGGGTGTACGTTGTGGCAAATTCCAATGAAGGTGATAACGGCAAATTATTTGGATGGTAACTGTTATCCAAAACACCGGCATGAGATAAGAGGGTTGACATGGCATCATTGACGGATGATGATGATGATGGAGCGACAAGATGTTGTTGTTTCGTACGAGTAGTAGCTGCTATTTCTTGAGCTCGTTGACCCGCTTCTGCTGGTGTTGAAATCCTCATTCTGGATTGGAATGATCTTCGAGGTGTTGAACCTTGCACTAGGAAGCGCTTCATAATTATATGATTTTTATCTATGGATGGTGTGGAACTGTTGATTGCAAACAAACAAACAAACAAAAAGAGTACAGGACTCTACAAAAAAATGATCTATTGTTCTACTATGAACTTCAGCAAAATCTGCGACGATGGATTACAGATGAATGAGTTACTACCTCTACCCTCTACTAACGGAGCCAGCTTAGCTTTGTGAAGTAGGAACCGCTGCTGTACTTACTGCATTATTTTTGGGCGTTAGTAGCTGAGGATGATTACTGTAATGTAGTACCAGTACTTGTAGTAGCTTGGACTCCTATTAAGATTTGCTGAAGATTTGCTTGGAGCTTAGAGCGCCGACGGTTCGAATTTTTTTTAATAATACCAGGTACGGAGTAGACTAGTCTAATAAATTAATAAAGATCCAAGCAGGAAAAGATCTTGGACATCAGAATTACCGTACTTTTCAGAGCCAGCCGAAGGGAACGTGAGACAAGGAGACCCGAAGCCGACGTCACCGGAATGACCCGAAATGCCCCATCCCGTCTCCCACTCAGAAACAGGAACACATCGGGAGAAATCGGA